>ULUJ01055147.1_pt1 | contig 28987 bp, 23 predicted proteins | sample 1958381 | NCBI WGS metagenome assembly ULUJ01 (sample SAMEA4835757, study PRJEB28245) | human gut metagenome | biome: gut microbiome; material: fecal sample | place: Denmark | collected 2008 | reverse complement strand
GGGGGAACGGCGGTAGGGGAAACACGTGAGGAAGGGGAAAACTTTATTTTAAGGAAATAATTTTACCTAAAATCTTTTTCAAAAACGAAATTTTTTTTGCATATTACCCACACCGCCGTCATAGAGTTTAGCAAACAGAATCGGAGGAGTTTATGGATAAATTTGACCTTTATCGCGATATTGCCTCACGAACCGGCGGCGATATTTACGTCGGTGTCGTGGGCCCTGTGCGTACCGGCAAGTCTACGCTTATCAAACAAGTGATGCAACAATTCGTCATCGACGGCATCGCAAATCCGGACGACCGCTCGCGCGCAATCGACGAAATTCCGCAGTCCGCTGACGGAAAAACCATTATGACAACGCAACCGAGATTCGTCCCCAACGAGGCGGTCAGAGTGTCGGTGGGCGAGAATATCGCCGTCAATATGCGCCTTATAGATTGCGTGGGCTATCTCGTGGACGGCGCGCTCGGCGCGGAAGAAGACGGCAAAGAACGTATGGTTTCGACGCCGTGGTCGAGCGAGGATATGCCTTTTTCAAAAGCCGCCGAAATCGGCACGCAAAAGGTTATAAAAGAGCATAGTACGATTGCGCTTGCCGTCACCACCGACGGTAGTTTCGGCTCGATATCGAGGCAAGACTACGTCAAAGCAGAGGAAAGAGTCATATCCGAACTCAAAGAGTGCAAAAAGCCGTTCGTCATCGTCCTCAACGTTGCCGACGTCAACGCTCAAAGCGCGCTTGACCTCAAAGACGAACTCGAAAAGAAGTACGACGCGCCAGTTATCGTCAAAAACGCGTTGACCCTCGACGAGAACGACATCAGCGAGATTCTCGAAACGATATTGCTCGAATTTTCCGTCAAAACCATAGACTTCGATTTGCCGCGCTGGGTGCAGGCGTTGCCTATGGATTGCGACGTGGTGCGCGAAATCGTGGACAGAGTGAAAAATATGCTCGACGACATCGACAAGATGCGCGACTACGACAAAATCGACGCGTACTTCGAGAACGCACAGTTCTGGAAACAACCGTCCGCAATCAGCCTCGACGCAGGAAAGGGCAGAGTGCAAGTGAAGATGGCAACGGGCGACGACGTGTTCTTTAAGGTTGCAAGCGAGCAATGCGGTATAGACGTCAAGGACGATTTCGACTTGCTTTGCGAACTCAAAACGCTTTGTAAGGACAGAGAAAAGATACAAAAAATTCAATCCGCAATGGAACAGGTGGAAACGCTCGGTTACGGAATTGTCGCGCCCACTCTCGACGAAATCGAACTCAAAGAACCCGAAATCTTGCGACAAGGTCAGCAATACGGCGTGAAACTCTCGGCAAAAGCACCGTCACTTCACATAATGAAAGTGGACGTCGAAACCGAAGTAAGTCCCATCATCGGAAGCGAGCAACAGAGCAAAGATATGGTCGAAGGTATGCTTCAAGACTTTGAAAGCGACAAGCAAGCGATTATGAACACCAACATTTTCGGAAGGTCGCTTTCGACGCTCGTCGCGGACGGAATCAACAATAAATTGCAAACCGTACCCACCGACGCAGAGCAGAAACTTCGCAAGACTTTGGGACGTATCGTCAACGAGGGCAAAGGCGGCGTGATTTGCATCTTGTTGTAACAAAACGCAGTTTACAATACCGTTTGTAAAGGATAAAACACAAAATCCGTCGATAAAGCGATTTGTCGGCGGATTTTGTTTTGAGTTTTCAAAGACGGAATCCGAAAAGACGAAAACGAAGAAAACTATGCAATTCCGACATATTGTATCGACATTATTTTTTATATTATATTTATTTGACATTGCAAAAAACAAATTATAAAATATGGGCGCAATAAACAAGAAGGAAGAAAGCATCGTATGCAAAAAGATTTGACCGTCGGCAAACCTATGAGCGTGATTTGGAAGTTTTGCTTGCCCCTTTTCGGCAGCATAATTTTTCAACAACTTTACAATCTCGCAGACAGTTTTGTAGCGGGAAAATTTATCGGCGACAACGCGCTCGCCGCCGTCGGTAACAGTTACGAGATAACTCTCATTTTCATTGCTTTCGCTTTCGGTTGCAACATCGGTTGCTCGGTTATCGTTTCAAAGTTTTTCGGTGCAAGAAAGTTCAACGATATGAAAACCGCCGTGTTTACCACTTGGATTTCGGGCGGCGTTTTGTGCGCGATTCTTATGATTCTCGGTCTTACGCTCAGCGAGGGACTTTTGAAACTTATTCGCACGCCGAGCGAGATTATGGCGGATTCCAAACTCTATCTCGACATCTACGTTTGGGGATTGCCGTTTGTGTTCTTCTACAACATCGCAACGGGTATTTTCTCGGCAATGGGGGACAGCCGCACGCCGTTTATATTCCTTGCTTGCTCGTCGCTTGCAAATATCGGTATGGATATTCTGTTCGTCGCGACTTTCAAAATGGGCGTTGCGGGCGTTGCGTGGGCGACGTTCCTTTGTCAAGGCGTAAGTTGTGTTCTTGCCGTCGCGTTCGTTTTGGTTCAACTCAAGAAGGTCAAAACCGAAGGCAAAATCAAAGTCTTTTCTTGGCGTATTCTGCGCGATACGGCGGTGATTGCCGTTCCGAGTATCTTCCAACAAAGTTTCATTTCTGTGGGCAACATCATCATTCAAAGTATGGTCAACTCGTTCGGCACGGTGGTTATGGCAGGCTACTCGGCAAGCATAAAACTCAACAACCTCGTCGTAACGTCGTTCACCACGCTCGGCAACGGTATTTCAAACTACACGAGCCAGAATCTCGGCGCAAACAAGCCTGAGCGTATTCGCCCCGGGTTTATGTCGGGTTTGATTTTCGTTTGGATTCTGTGCGTGCCTATCGTGCTTCTTTATATGCTCGCCGGCAAGCCGCTTCTTCTCATATTCCTCAAAGACGGCGGAAGCGAGTCTATACAAGTCGGGTTGCAGTTCTTGCGTATCGTGTCGCCGTTCTACTTTATGGTCGCGGTCAAAATCATTGCCGACGGCGTGCTTCGCGGCGGCGGAAAGATGGGAAGATTTATGATAACCACCTTTTCCGACCTCATTCTTCGCGTCGTTATATCCGCATTCTTATACAAGCCGATGGGCCCGACGGGTATATGGTGGTCTTGGCCGATAGGCTGGGCGGTCGGAACAATCCTCTCGGCAGCGTTCTTCTTCACGATAAAGTGGAACAAGCACCTTCCCGAAGAAGTGTATATCCGTGAGCCGAAATTGCCTCAGTCGCTCGTAGATTGCGATGAAGAACACGCTACGGAAGTTCTCGAATCCGAGCAGGAAGCAGCCGACGACGCGCTTGCCGCCGTTGAAACGGACAGCGAAAACGTCACCGAGTGATTGCAGCATAAACGGAAAAACGCATAAGATAATAAACAGAATAATCGAATAACAAAGAAAAACGCACCGCACGGTGCGTTTTTCTTTTTGACATAATTATTTTTGTTTGAGAAAACCCTCGTGTAATATTTTAACACGGAGGGCAGTATGAAATATTCAGAATGGCTTTATATATGGCTCGACAATTATGTCGGGCCGTCAAACAAAATCAGAACGTGTCAGCGTTATCGTCAAATCATCGTGAATCACGTTATTCCGTTTTTAGGAAACAAAGAAGTAAACGACCTTTCGCCGCTCGTATTGCAACAATACGTTTTGGAATTGCTTGTGCACGGCAACTTAAAGACAGGACAAGGACTTGCACAGAACACCGTAAACGCCGTGATTTCCATCGTTCAAAACTCATTGAAAACAGCGCATATGTTGGGCTATGCCGATATTTATGCGGCAAATATGATTAAACGACCGAAAACAGTTGAACGAAAAGTGGAATGTTTTACGCTCGCAGAACAAAAGAAAATCGAATTTGCGGTGTTGAACGGCAAAAAATCCAAAATGCTCGGTGTGGTTTTGTGTTTGTATACGGGGTTGCGCATAGGCGAATTGATTGCGTTGAAGTGGCGCAACATAGACTTGCAAAAAGGTCTTATCGAAGTGTGTTGTTCTTGCCACGATTCAAAAGACGGCATAGTGTTCGACAACCCCAAAACCGAAAGTTCTCGGCGCATTATTCCTATTCCGAAACAACTGATTCCGTTGCTAAAAGGTATGAAGAAAAATGATCGTTCTGATTTTGTAGTTTCTCAAAACGGCAAACCTGTTTGTGTGCGCTCGTATCAACGCTCGTTTGAATTATTGTTGAAAAAACTTAATATTCCGCATAAAGGGTTCCATTCGCTTCGACATACTTTCGCAACTCGCGCATTGGAGTGTGGAATGGACGTGAAAACACTATCGGAAATTCTCGGACACAAGAACCCCGTTGTTACGCTCAATCGCTATGCTCATTCTCTGTTGGAACACAAATCGGCAATGATGAATCGGCTTGGAAAACTGCTTTGATATGTGCATAAAATAATGTAATTTATGCACTAATTATAAATTTTTTGGTATTGAATGTCAATATTTTCGGTGTTTTTATCCGATTATTGTTCATAAGCCACAAATTTTATGTACAAGAATAAGGCATGTGTTCATCAATTACATTAATTGATGAACATTTGTTCTATCAAAGTGTTCACAAATTGGAGGAGATAACAATGAAAAAATGTTCGCTTTTGCTGGTTGTGGCATTGCTCATTATAACTTCGATTTCGTTAATAGCGTGCAATGATACCGACAATACACAAACAAGTTATAAGGTAAGTTTTGTCGTGGACGGACAGCCTTATTTTAGTATTAGCACAAAAGGCGGAGAAGAAATAATTATGCCTGCTAATCCTACAAAGGACAAATATGTTTTTGACGGTTGGTATCGCGACAACGGAGTATGGAATCAACCGTTTACGGCAAAATCTTTTCTTTACGAAAAACCGACTTCCGATATAACCGTGTATGCGAAATGGGTTGAAATTGTTGTGAAAGTGGAATATACCGTTTCTTTTAATTCTATGGGAGGCAGTGCTGTAGGTAAACAAACGGTAGAATCAGGTGGTTTGGTGACAAGACCAAGCAATCCGACAAAAGATAAAATGATATTTGAAGGGTGGTATAAAGAGTCGAGTTGCATAAACGAGTGGAATTTTGCGACCGACAGAGTGCAATGCAATATGTCTTTATATGCAAAATGGAGCGAGGATTTGACTCAAAAAGAATATACCGTCGTTTTCAATTCAATGGGCGGAACAGACGTCGACAATCAGGTTGTCAAATCGGGCAGTTTGGTTGATGAACCCGACGAGCCGACAAAAGATAAAATGATATTTGAAGGGTGGTATAAAGAATCAAATTGCATAAATGAGTGGAATTTTGCAACCGACAGAGTGCAAAACGATACAACATTGTATGCTAAGTGGGAAGAGGATCTTTCACAAAAAGAATATGCTGTTTCGTTTGATTCTAACGGCGGCAGCAGTGTTGAAGAACAACTATTGAAAATCGGTGATTTGGTGATTGAACCCGAAACTCCGACAAAAGTCGGAATGGTATTTGTCGGTTGGTATAAAGAATCAAGCTTTATAAATAAGTGGAACTTTGAGAACGATACTGTGCAAGGGGTGATAACTTTGTATGCAAAGTGGTCTGAAATGTCATATATTCGTGAAGAAAACGTGATTTATTTTGGAACCTATCCGCAAACACTTGTGACTAACAGCGTAATTACTTCCGTTCTTGAAACCAAAATGGGCGAACTTCCTACTTCTACCGATAGCGGAAGCTGGACTAGCTATAAATACTACATAAGCAAAAGCAATGCGACTGATTTTATGTGGTATAAAGATATAGTGTTTAACGGCGTTAAATATCGTGGCGTGTATTTTACACAATACCGTCCTGCCTTAGCGATACGTGAAAGTTCTGTAAAGAATTCTTATCAAGACGATAACGGCTTTTCACTTTCAACCGTATATTGGTTTAAGTTTGAACCGATAAAGTGGCGTATACTTGAAGAAAACAACGGCAAAGCATTCTTGATGAGTGATCTGGCTATAGACGCACGAGAATACTATGCATCTTATTCAAATTACGTTGAAATCTATCATAACGGCGGAACGGGATATCCAAATAATTATGCATTGTCGGATATTCGTATTTGGCTCAATAATAATTTTTATATAACAGCGTTCAGTAATTTGCAAAAAGAATTGATTGAAGTCACAGAGGTGGATAACGGCACTTGGAGTACAGGATACAGAGATAATATGTATGCGTGCGAAAATACTAATGATAAGATATTCCTGCTGTCGGAAAGGGAAGTAACCTCAGTTTATTTCAAAAGTGAGAGTGAAAGAGGTATGCGTGGAACGGATTATGCAAAAGTTCAAGGGTGCGTCACGAGTACAGATTCGCAAGATTATGGACAATGTGGTTGGATGCTTCGTTCGCCGAGTTGTAATGATAAGCTTAGTAATTATTCGCGTCGCGTTTATAGCAATGCTAAAACAGGACATGGTAATATTTATTCTATTAGTGGCGTTGTGCCGGTACTATGGATTCACCTATAAGGCATTGAAAAATATACTGACGATAAAAACGCACCATACGGTGCGTTTTTTTGATGGATTCTAACGAGAGGGTAGGAGAATCACCAGTCTTCACGGTGATTGATTTTGACATCGTCGTAATACTCAAAGTACTTTTGTTTGTATCTTTGAGTTTCGTTGCGGTGGCGTTTTAGTTCTTCACGCGCCGCTTTTTCGGCTTCGTTTTTCGGCTCTGCACCCTTTACTTCGTCAATAGGGGTGAGACGAATTTTTTCGTAATCCATAAGCAAAAATCTACTCTGAGGCAACGGCAACACGCAAGTGTGCGTATTGCGCTAAGCCTCGCTTGATTTTTGCTTTACTACCGCGCAGAGAATTTGTGCTATCAGTTCAAACACGGACAAAAACTCGTGCCACAATTTCGCCAAATTGTCTGCTTGGTGATGCGTGCTGCGCACGCAAGCGGTGTAAAGCAAAAGATTGTTTATTTCGGGTGTGGGCAGAGCCCAACCAAAATTATTAATTATTAATTATTAATTATTAATTCAAATCGATGTGTTCCACGTCGTCGCGGGTGCTGCGCTTGTATATCACGATTTTGTTGCCGATTGCCGTTACGGGTTCTGCGCCCGTCTTTTTGCATACCTCGTCCAAAACGTCTTTGGTGTTTGCCTCTGCGTTGCGAAGGACGGATATTTTGACAAGTTCGTGAAGTTCGAGCGCAAGACAAATGTCTTTGACTTGGTTGTCGCCCACGCCGTTTTTGCCGATTTGGAAGATTGGATTTATCGTTTGCGCCATACTGCGAAGTTTTGCGCGTTGTCCACTTGTTATCATTGTTACCTCGATTGTTCGATTGCGCCGTGCAATCTGTTGAAACTGTATTTTGTCACCGATATATTAGCATTTTTGGCGGCAGTATGCAAGCGTCACGACATCTTTCTGTCAACGTCGATGACGAAAAAGTATTTTACGGGGTCGTTTGCAAACTCTCGTTTCATAGCGTTTTTCACGTCGTCGAGAGAAAGTTTGCTGTCGTAGGGGATTACGACGTCGAAAAGCATATTCGTGTGCGTTTGTCCGCTGACGATTCGAAAATCGTGCAACGAAAGTCCCTCGTCGAGGTTGGCAAGCGCGTTTTGCGCGCGAAGTTTGAGTTCGGCAAGTTTCTCGTTTTTGGTGTCAACGGGATCCATATGTATGGTGATTCTCACGTGCATTTCGTTCCAAAAGTCGTGTTCGATGTTGTCTATGACGTCGTGGCTCTTGGTTATTTCAACGTCCTGCGGCACTTCGACGTGCGCAACGACGAAGCAATGATTCTCGCCGTAACTGTGCACGACGAGGTCGTGAACGCCTATAACGCCGTCGTAGGAAAGTATTTTTGCCGTGATTTTGTCAACGAGTTCCTTGGGCGGCTTTTCGCCGAGAATAGGGGATATGGATTCCTTCACGAGAAGTATGCTCGACACGATGATAAACGCCGACACCGCGATACCCATTATGCCGTCCACGCTCACGTTAGGACTGATTTTGTCGCCCGCAACGTCGATGACTATCGTTGATATTAAGACGGCAACGGTGGCGAGTACGTCGTTTCTGCTGTCCGCCGCAGAGGCTTTGAGCGCGCCGCTGTTTATCGCCTTTGAAAAGTCGAGATATATGAGCATTTGCACGAGTTTCATTGCGATTGCCGCGCCCAAAACGACGTACGTGTACACGTTTACGCTCACCGCTTCGGGAGTTATGCATTTTTCAATGGACGATTTCAAAAGCAGTATGCCGATAAAAAGCACCGTGACTGACACGAGCAGAGAGGTTACGTATTCGTACCTTGCGTGTCCGAACGGGTGATCATTGTCGGGCGGCGTTGCGGATAGTTTGAATCCTACGAGCGTAACGACGCTGCTTCCTGCATCCGACAAGTTGTTGATTGCGTCCGCAACGATTGTTATGCTGTTGCCGATGATACCGACGATAAGTTTGAACACGCAAAGCAAGGCGTTTGATAATATTCCGAAAATGCCTGCGACAAGTCCGTAACGAAAGCGCACTTTCGGATTTTTTGTGTCTTGATATTCCTTTATAAGCAGTTTGCGAATGAATTTCATAGTTTATATTCTCTCTCGGTTGTTATTATTAAAATATTCCCCGAAAATCTCAATGTCAAGATTTTCGGGGAATTATGTGGTTTTATATTGATTAAGATGTTTTGGGGTGTGGGGTGAAACCCCGCCCGAAATTATTAATTATTAATTATTAATTACTAACTAATCATTAATTTTCTTTGTCTTAATCGGTCTAAGTTTAATTGCCTGAACTATGAAGTATACGCCGGCGACAACCGCGATTACGCCGACTATCGCCAAAATGACGTACCAAAGATTTACGTCCACGCCGTCGCCCGATTTTGCCCTTTGCCACATATTGACCACGACGTCGTTACGCTTTCCGAAGTCGCGCATAACGCCCAAAGTTTCGTTGATGACGGGGTAGCGACCCTCGTCGGCAAAGTATTCTTCGACGTCGTATTCGCAATCTTCGAGGTATACGCAAACGTCTGCGTCTGCTTGAAGCAACGCCTTATCGGTTGCAGAAGTGTAGCCGATTGCAACCGAGTTGCGCACCGAACTCATAGGATTGCACATGTAGTCGATAAACATCATTGCGGCGAGTTTGTTGTTGACGGAAGTGGGTATACACCAGCCGTCGTACCAAATGTTGCTTGCGACGTCGGGGACGTAGTAGCCGAGTTGGTAGGTGTCGGTTTCCTCGTCGTAGCCGCCTTCCTCGATTGCCCAAAGCGCGTCGCCGCTCCACGCAAAGTCGGCGTAAACGATTTCGTTTATCATATCGTCCTTGCCGAAGTCGACTTCGTATCCCGATATGTGTTCGCGCTGCTCAGTAAGCACTTTTTCCGCTGCCGCAACCATTTCGTCGTCGGTGCAGTTGATGAGTTCTTGCACGGAATAGGATTTATATTTTTCGGGAAGAAGGTTGTATTCGTACATATAAAAGATTGCTGCGGCGTAGGTGTCGCGAACGCTGTCTTTCATAAGGATTTTGTTTTCGAGTTTCTCGTTTTTCTGAACGTTCCAAAGCACGCCCCAGCCGTATTGTTCGAGTTCCTCGAGGCTGACGACGGACGTGTTGTAGAGTATTCCGAGCGTGCCGTACATATAGGGAACCATATATTCTGTCATATTGTGGGTAGCACCGTCTTGCGACTTGACGTTGCCGAACATACTCTCGATTTTGTCCATAACTTGGGAGTCGATGTTGCCCCAACCCGACCTTAAACTGCTCATATTGTCAAGTGAAATGCCGTATTTGGTCAAATCGTTCTGAATTTCCGCTTTTATGTCGTTGTGGTTGAGAAGACAGTTTGCCGTGAGCAATTTTTCGATTGCGTATTCGCTCGGACAAATCAAATCGACTTTTGCGTCGCCTTTAAGAACCTTTGTCATCATTGTTTCGTTGGTGTCGAAAGTGGTGTAGGTGACGGAAAGCGCGCGCCCCGTTTTTTCTTTGTAGTAGTCGGCAAATTCGTCGAGCAAAGTCTTGCCCGTTTCCGCGTCGATTTCCGTGTCGATATAGTCTTCCCAGTTGTAGATGACGAGTTTGTCGCCGCCGCTTTCGCCCTTTGTGCCGTTGTTGCAGGCGGTGAGGACGGGAAGCAGAATCGCACTTAAAGCGAGGACGAGTACAATCAAGGTTGCAATGCGTTTTTTCATACGTTCGCCTCCTTGTTCTTTTTCTTCTCGCGCGAGATTTTAAAGAGGTTTATCGAAAGTACGCCGGCAAGAACGATTACGAATATAATCGAGAATATCGCGTACCAGAACGGCTCGAGACCTTGCACGCGCGCGTCCGAATAAATGTAGGTGGACAGGGTGTTGATACCGGTTGCCGCACCCTTGTTGATTTGGGTGATGATGAAGTCGTCCATAGACATTATGAACGCCATAACGAATCCGCTGACGATACCGGGGGTTATGATGGGAATCATAACTTTGACGAGAGCCTTGAACGGATTTGCGCCGAGGTCGAGAGCCGCTTCGTAGATGTTGGGGTCCATAGATTCGAGTTTGGGAAGCACGCTCAAAACGACGTAGGGGGTGCAGAACGCTATGTGCGCGATGATGAGTCGCAAATATCCTTCGGGGAAAGCGAACGTGATGAAGAACACCATCATGGAAACCGCCATAACGATTTCGCTGTTGATGATGGGGAACTGGTTGACGTTTTCAACGATACGTCTTGCGCGCTTGCCGAGGTTGAAGATGCCGATAGAGGCGAACGTACCCATAATCGTCGCCACGACGGAAGATATGCTCGCGATGATAAACGTGTTTGCGATTGCGCTCCAAAGTTCCGGCGATTTGTCGGATTTGAATATCGAAACGTACGCCTCGAAACTGAATCCGTTGTCGAAATTGAAGTTGGAACTGTTGGAAAACGAGTACACGATGAGAAGGATTATCGGCGCGTACAGTATCGCGAGGATAATCAAAAGATAGAACTTTTCAAAAAAGCCTATAATCTTTTCTTTTACCATAGCGACCTCCTCACAGCGTTGCTGTTGTGATTAAATTTGTTCATAACGAAGTTGGATATAAGAACGAATACGAGCATAACGATGCTCATTATCGAGCCGACGCCGTACATACCTTGCTCGAAACTCAGTTGTATCGAATCGCCGAAAAGGAATATTTTCCCGTTCGAGAGCAGTTGCGAGATTGCGTACGTCGAAATAGTGGGGATAAACACCATCGTGATTCCGCTGAATATGCCGCTCATAGAGAGGGGAAGCGTGGTTTTCAAAAAGACGGTCGCCTTGTCCGCGCCCAAGTCCTGCGCCGCTTCGATGTAACTCTTGTCTATGCCCGAAATGGTGGTGTGCAAGGGAAGAATCATAAACGGCAGATAGTTGTACACCATACCGAAAAGCACCGTACACATTCCGAGTTCCACGCCGAGCGCAATGAAGATTGCCTTCGTCGCGAGCGTGCGGATTAGGAAGTTTACGCCCATAGGAATGACGTACAAAAGCACGATTATGCGTCCGCTCGGCATTTTCGAGAGGAAATAGGCGACGGGATAGCCTATAACGAGGCACAATACCGTCGTTATCACGCCAACGAGCAGTGAGTTGCCAAGCACCACGAGACTTGATTTTGACGTAAAGAATATCTTGAAGTTTTCAAGAGTCAGATTGTTGTCGCTGTCGAGGAACGCGTTTACGAGAATAAGCACGAGCGGCGTCACCACGAACAGCAACAGGAAAAGGATGTAGGGAATAGAAAACACCTTTTTCGTCAATCTGAACTTTTTGCGAGAGGTGTTTTTCACTCTTTATCCTCCTTTTCGTCGCTCGATTGCTCGGTTTCTTGCTGTCCGGCTTCGATTATGATTTCCTCAACCGCGTCGAATTTTTCGGGTTCGGTGAGGCGCGCCTGCTCGATTGCTTCTTGTTCCTCTTTGGTGAGGGTTTCGTCCTTGACGATGTTTTCGACTGTCTTGTCTTCCTCGTTGCGTTGCTCTATGACAATCTTTTCGGGTGCGATCTTGATGCCTACGCGGTCGCCTTTGAGCCAATCGTCGTCGGTGTCCGCAAAGAAGATGTAGTGGTCGTCCGTCGAGAGGATGGCTTGATAGTAACTGCCTTTGTATATGGACGAAAGCACGGTTGCGCCGATTTGTCCGTCTTCCTCGTCGTCGGTGATTTCCACGTCGTCGAAGTCGACGTACACCTTGACGGGCGTTTCGACCGGAAGGTCGGTTTTGCACTCGAAGTCCGTTCCGCAAATCTCGACGAGGTTTTCGCCCGTGATATAGGTGTCGATTTCGTTGATAATGCGGGTTTTGTGCATAATGTGAAGGTCAAACGGTTTGATGTAGATTCCCACCGTTTCGCCCACGTCGTAAGTGTCGGTGTCGTGCGCCACGATTTCGTTGCCGTTGGCAAGCAGGGTGATTTGATAATGGTCGCCCTTGAACACGGACGAGATAACTTCTGCCGTGAGTATGGTGCGCTTGTCGTCGACCTTTTTGATTTTTACGTCTTCGGGACGAATGATAACGTCGATGGGTTCGTTGTGTTTGAATCCCTTGTCCACGCACTCGAAAACGGTGTCGCAGAACTCGACCTTGCAGTCTTCGAGCATAGTTCCCGAAAGAATGGTGCTTTCGCCGATAAAGTCCGCGACGAACGCGTTTGCAGGCTCGTCGTACACCTTTTCGGGGGAAGCGATTTGCTGAATCTCGCCAAGACGCATAACCACGATTTTGTCGGACATCGTGAGCGCTTCTTCCTGATCGTGCGTGACGTATATGAAGGTTATGCCAAGTCTTTTGTGCATATCCATAAGTTCGAGTTGCATATCCTTGCGCATTTTGAGGTCGAGCGCGCCCAAAGGCTCGTCGAGAAGCAACACTTCGGGTTCGTTGACGAGTGCGCGTGCGATTGCGACGCGTTGTTGTTGTCCGCCGCTGAGCGAGGATACGTTTCTGTGTCCGTAATCTTCGAGGTCAACCATTTTGAGAGCGTTGTTCACTTTCTCTTTGATTTCCGCTTTGGTGTACTTTCTGAAAAGTTGGATTGTTTCGCCTTTCTTGTTGGTTTTCGTGCCGTTGGGAATAACTTTGAGTTTAAGCCCGAACGCGATGTTGTTAAAGACGTTCAAATGCGGGAAAAGTGCGTATTTTTGGAATACGGTATTTACCGGGCGAAGGTGGGGCGGAGTGTCCGTGATATCCTTGCCGTTGAAAATGATTTTGCCGCTCGTGGGCATTTCAAAGCCGGCAATCATACGAAGGGTCGTAGTTTTGCCGCAGCCGCTCGGACCGAGCAAAGTGACAAATTCGCCGCGCTTGATTGTAAGGCTGGCGTTTTTGACCACTTGTTTGCCGTCGTACTCTTTGTAGACGTTGCGAAGTTCAATGATGTTGTCAACAGGTGTTTTGTTTGTCATAGGTAGACCCCTTGTAATTGCACCTATGGTGCAGTTATATTGCGGCAATGCCGCAGTGATATCGTTGCTGTGCAACGGTGAAATACTCGCTTTGCTCGTGCGATGTCCTCGCAGTGCGAGGGTTGCGGAATATTCAATAGTCCGCTTGCGTGCGAAGCACGCTCTCACCAAACAGATAATCTTGCGAAACTGCGGCTTGGTTGCTTATCAGTCTTGTTTTGATAGCAAAGATTCTCTGTGCGGTAGAAGCGCAATAAATCGAGGAAGGCTCTCGGTGATACGCAAACCTGCGTGTTGCCGTTGCCTCAGCGACGATTTTTGCGCGGTTAAAAGGTCGGCGGGGACGCAACCCACAATACGACCGCTTTTTCGTTCGTGCGATTTTCAAGACGGTGCGGCTTCGAGGAAGTGAAGTAAAACACTTCGCCCTTTTTCACGCAGTACGCCGCCTGTCCGATGCGAAGCCATATTCTGCCCGATATGACGTATCCGAATTCCTCGCCCTCGTGGGGAACGTCTTCTTCGAGATTCGTGTGCGGCTCTATGGTCACTCTTATGGGCTCCATCTCGTTTTTCTGCGCGTTGGGGACAAGCCATTCGATTTTGTGCGTGTCCACAACCTTTTCGATAAACTCCGCTTCGGTGAAAACGACCTTTTCTTCCTTTTCGTCCTTGAAAAATTCCGCAAACGTTGTTCCGAGCGCGTTGAGTATATCTTCCAAAGTTGTGATAGACGGGGAGGTGAGTTCGTTTTCGAGTTGCGAAATATAACCTTTGGTCAATTCGCATCTGTCGGCGAGTTCCTCTTGCGTGAGGTTGTTTTGAAGCCTCAGTCTTTTGATTTTCGTGCCAAGTTCCATAAGTTCCCTCAAAAGCGAAAACGGTACACGAAGCGTGCGTTCCGTTTAGGCTGACTAAACTTTCGGCTTAGTTTAGGCAAAATCGACCGCGAGTTTAGCAAGTTTTGCATTTTTTAACAAAAAGTTTAGCAAAACTAAACTTATTTATCAAAATCGATTATATATATTTGCAAAGGCTATGTCAATTATTTTGATATAGTTTTTCGACAAATTTTGCTATATTTCGTTTGCGAAAACGAAAATATGAAAATTGTTTCATATTTTGTTGACAGCGCACGCGCATACATATAGAATAATAGTGCACCAAACAAGCGAGGTATTTATGAACGAATACTTGAAAGAAACCGAAATGCTCGACTTTTCCGACCCTCGAATCAAAATGCTCGTCAAGCAAAGAGGGTGGAATCACCTCGACGAAAAAGAAAAAATCGCCGAGATATACAACTTCGTCAAGGACGAAATACTTTTCGGCTACAACGTCGGCGATTACGTTTCGGCAACCAAAGTGCTTGCGGACGGCTACGGACAATGCAACACCAAAGGCACGTTGTTTATGGCTCTTTTGCGCGCTTGCGGCGTCGAGTGCAGAATGCATTGTTTTTACATAGACAAGATTTTGCAAAAGGGCGCGATGACGGGGGTTGTGTACAAAAACGCGCCGCGCGACATTCTTCACAGTTGGGTGGAAGTCAAGTACAACGACAAATGGTACAACCTCGAAGGATTCATTCTCGACAAAGCGTATCTGCAAGGGCTCAAAAAGGCGCACAAGGCAAACGAGGACGGTTCGTTCGTGGGTTACGGCGTGGCGGTCAAAGATTTTGAAAATCCCACGCTGTATTTCGACTCGTGCGACACTTACGTTCAAAGCGAGGGCATAACTGCGGATTTGGGCGTTTATCCCGACCCCGATTCTATGCTCAAAGAGCATAGCCAAAAAATAAGAGACATCAAGAAATTTGCGTTTGAAAGGATAGGCAGACATTTGATGAATAAAAACGTGAAGAAAATCAGAAATCGTTCGGTTTGATTAGACGGAGGCAATAGCGTTCGAACGGAAAAAATATTCGGCTTTACCGTCGGTTGTAAAGAACGACGCAAAAAAACGAAATAAAAATTTTTATTAAACGCGTATGGTCGTAAAACGGTCATCGGCATAGTAAAATCAATAAATAATCAACAAATTGAACAACACAGTATAGTACAGTATAGTGAATAATAGGAGGTAAATATGGGATTTTTTGAAAATACACGAAAGCCACAAGGATTCGGCGGGAAGATAATGGTAAAAATGATGAATACAGGGCATAGCAAGTTGGCAAAGTGGGGGCTTACCAAAATTTACACAAAGATAGATTCTAAGGTATTGGATATCGGTTGTGGCGGTGGGGCAAATATTGTCAACTGGTTAGGAAAATGTGCAACAGGGCACGTGACAGGGATAGATTATTCAAAAGTCAGCGTAGAGGAATCGAAAAAACTAAACGCTATCGCAATCAATCAAGGTAAGTGTGATATTGTTTATGGCGACGTATCGTCTATGCCGTTTGACGATGAGGCTTTTGATTGTGTTTCTGCGTTTGAGACCATATATTTTTGGAAAGACCTTGAAAAATGTTTTGCAGAGGTTCACCGTGTTATGAAAAACGGCGGTACGTTCCTTATATGCAACGAGAGCGACGGTACAAATGTTAAGGATGAAAAATGGGTAAAAAAAATAGGGGGAATGAAAATCTACAACGAAATGCAACTTCGCACAATGCTAGAAAAAGTTGGATTTTGTGATATTAAGAGTTTTGTAGATGCTAAAAAACATTGGCTGTGTATTGTTGCGAATAAACAAGCGGTAGGTTGTTTATAAGAGGAATAAATAATGAAGTATCAAATCGAAAAGAATACCGTGCAGGAAACGCTTGTGATTCCTCTGTATGCAAGAAAGAAAGCGGTGGAGATTTTTCCTGCATTGTACAAAGACGACACTGCGGCAAAAATCATAGAGCAAATCGATTACGACTTTTCATCAGTGGAAAAAACGTCCGGCAAGGCGATATATCGGTTCGGATTTTTGGAAGTGGCAATGCGCCAGAACGACCTTGTGTGGGAAGTCAAAGACTATCTTAAAACGCACCCGAAAGCGGCGGTCCGTACTGCGATTGTCATTACAACCACAAAAGTTAGTTAAAATTCAAAAACGCACGGTTAAAATTGCAATTCTACGCGACAAATTGTCTGTTGTGCAAACAAAAGAAAAATCCTCACAATTTGCTTGTGAGGATTTTTTGTGTAAGCGATTAATTTTGAAGTATTGTATTTCGTCGGATATTAGTCCGCCGTGCCCGCAACGGATACGCCCGTAAATTTGACAGCATAAGGTCCTTCGTAGTTCGCGGACGAGAATCTTTCCGTCGAGAACGTCATATTCTGTTGCGCTTCGATGAGGTTGCCGTTTATCGAGCCGCCCGTAACGGGGGTGATTTTGCCGTCTTCGATGAGGTAGGCAAGACGGATTTCGCCGCCGAAGTGACCCGAGAACGCGTCCGTTTGGAAGTCGGAAAACGCGACCGCCCAAATGCAAGGCTTTTTCTTCATATCTTCAAAGGATACGCTGCCGAGATTGCCGCATTTTGCTTTTTCGTACGTGCCGGTCGGTTCGATTCCGAGATAGCGGCAGAAGGGGGTGCTTCCGTGTATTGCCGACAGTTTGCCGTCTTTTACGACCGTAAGGTCTTGCATTTTTATGCCGTCGCCGCTGAAAGGTCTCGTCGCAATCATAGTGAGGTCGAGAGCGTCGCCCTTGACGTCGCCTTGTACGCCGTCGCCCGTTTTCCAAGAAGAATAACCCGGGTAAATCATATCCGCCGCCGATTTATCTTCGTAGTAGGACAGCACTTCCGCAAGGTTTTTGCCGCTCAGAATAACGTCGTATTTGCCGCTCTTAAGCACTCTCTGCGCCAAAGCCCTGTCGTATACGAAGTCGAGATATTCTTTTACGCCTTTTTTGAGTGCGTCCGTATTTACGTCGTCGTACTCGAATTGATTGATGAGTTCAACGTCTTCGGGGCTCTTGCATTGCACGACGTAATCGCCTTTGCAAACCGCGTCGGTGAAAGAAACGTCCGTGCCTTCCGACGTCATAATGCGAGTGAAAGTCTTGTGGCAGAACACCTCGGTAGAATTGATGTATGCGTGCTCGTTGGTGTCTTGCGAGAACACTGCCGCCGCCATTTTACCGGCGCTTTCCGCAAGCGGTGCGGTTGCAAGTTCGTTGTGCTTGTATATAGTGTCGGACACGACCTTTGCGGGCGGTGCGAAATAAGGATTCATCGCAAATTGCGCGGCGTAGTACGCGCCCTCGATTGCTTCTTTCACCTCGTCGTAGGTCATCGAAGCGATTATGTTCGCGTTGGTGTTGCCCACCAGTTTCTTGCCGTCCTTTTCGCCCTCTCTGTACACCGTGACGGTGCATTTATGCGTGTCTTTGATACGTCTTGTGTCAAGAGTATGCTTGACGAAAAACAGTTCCGCCGATTCCTCTTTGACCTCGTTGATACGCCAACGAGTTATATTAAGTTCGGATAATGCCTTTTTGATGTTGTCTATCATAACGTCACCTCTCAACCAAGTCTGATGCGCGCTTTCATATACGGACCGCCGTCGGACACTTTGACCCATTCCTTGTAACCCTTGCCGCAGAATCCGCCTCCGCAAGTCACGAGGCTCGAACTCATCATACTCACCGATTTGAGAAGGTCGGGAACGTAGCCCGTAAGCACGATGGGCGAGAACACTTTGCCCGTGAGTTTGCCGTCTTTTATCTCTCTTGCTCTCGTAACCATACATTGAATACCCCAGTTTTTCGGGTCTTCCATACCGCTTGACGGCGATTCGAGCAAGAATCCGTATTTGACGGAAGCAATCATATCTTCGGGGGTAACGCCTTCCTTTGCGCCCTCGAAATAGGTGTTTGTCATACGCGTGTACACTTTGCGCTCGTAACTTTCGCGTCTGCCGTTGCCCGTCGGCTTTACGCCGAGTCTGCTCGCCGACAGCGCGTCGCACATACCGCGTTTCAAAAATCCGTTCGAGATAACGACGGTGTCGCCCGTGAGCGTGCCTTCGTCGTCGAACCAGCAAGTTGCCGTGTCGTCAACCGCGTTTCCGTCGTGCATAGTCACGAGGTCGCTCGCAACTCTTTGATCGATAAAACTCGACGCAAGCGCTCTGTCTTTGACGAACATATCCATTTCCACTCCGTGTCCGAACGCCTCGTGAACGATCATACCCGTCGTGTCGGGGTCGCAAATGCACTCGTATTCGCCGGGGATCATCGGCTCGCTTTTTAGAAGTTCGACCGCCTCGTTTGCAACTTGCACCGCGTATCCTTCCATTTTGTCGAGAAGTTCCGCGCCGCCGAGGGTAGAGAAACCTTTGTATGCGTCCTTGACTTCCTCGCCTCTTGCCGCCATTGCCATAATCGCGCCGTTCGTCCACATAACCGTTTGATCGAGGTCGCGATGCGCAGAGATAAACACTTTTCTGAACGCTCTGTACGAAACCGTCGCGATTGCGTCCAAAACGCCATCGACGGGCAACGCCTTGTTGCGTATTTGTTCCAGTCTTGCCAAAATCGCTTCGTCGCCCATTTCTTTGGGGTGAATCTCAAACGCGCTCACCTTTTTCAAGGTTGCGGGTTCGTCTTCGGGCACGGGGGTGGGAAGCGGTACGATACCGTCGGGAATATTCTTCGTTTCCTGCGCAATGCGCTCGCGCATTTCTTTGAGTATTTGCGGTATTTTTTCTTCGGAAAATTCGTTGAAAGAATACTCTGCGCAACCCGTTTGGTCAAACACTCTCACCACAAAGCCCGAGCCGCCGCCCAAGCCTTGACTGTTTATTCTTTTGCCCGTGCGGCTTATTCGCCAGCCGCGATTTTCGTCCTCGACCGCAAGCACGGAAGCATAGGAGTATTCTTTGAGAAGTTCTTGCACCAAATGCTTGATTGCCGGCTTGATTTTATCGAGTTTTTCAAACATAATACATCTCCTTCATAGAATCCGACAGCGCCGCGTTACCGTCCGCCGCGCCGTCTTTATATCTATCGATTTACTGCATAACATTATCCGTCCAAACAGTATATTTGTCAAGTTATGAGCCGTATCGCTCGCAACTTTTAATGAAGCAAATCGAACGAAATCAAATAAGATATTTTCAAAACGAGTTGATTTTTGCATAATATGTGCTATAATCATTGCACCAAAGCGGTTTTTGATTGTCCGCTTTCGGGGGTGTTCTGGATTCGACATTCGGTCTGATGCGGGATAAGCACGTCGTAGGCTCGGCTACGTTAAAACGGAACGTTAAAATTAAACGCAAAAAACAATCAAAAGAGCTCCTCTATGGAGTTCGCTCTTGCTGCATAACTTAAGTCGGCACGTCGACACGGGGTTTTCTGTTCCCTCGTCAATCGGCGTCAGAAAAACAGACAACGCAATCTGATTTCTCGGTAGGGTTGTTGTCAATACGAGATTATCGAGGCAAGGTTTGTAGGTGAACCGAACTTAGAAAAATTTTAATCACCAACTAAACGTGTAGAAAGTGCCGAGTACGGTCGGGTGGACCGGGGTTCAAATCCCCGCACTTCCACCAGAAATGCAAAAACCGCGTATCTAACGCGGTTTTTTCATTTCGTGGGAATGTGTGGGGGGGATTATGCGATTTTGGCAAAATCGCATCACGGCAATGCCGTGTGAACCCCTCTCGGCTGCACGCGATTGACCTATGGTAACAATCGCTGTAAGGCAAATCCCGCACTTCCACCAGAAAGAAGACAAGTTGAACCCTCGTTCAACTTGTTTTTTATGTCTGTCGTGCGGGGATTTTGCACGATTTCATCGTGCCGTTGCGATGCAACCTGAACCGTGTTTGGCCAGATTTTCTAATAAGTAAAAACCGCATTAGATGTGCGGTTTTTTGCTCGAAAACAGGTTGTTTGTTATTTCTTTTTGTAATGCTTTGCGTGGCGCAGACGGGAATGTCCGTAACTCTTGGCAAGTCCGCCGCCGGATGTTTCGCGATAGCGTACGTTGATGTCTTTGCCAGTTTGGTACATCGTTTCGACAACCGCGTCAAAGGATATTTGACGAGAAGTGGTGAGAAAACTCGCAAGCGACACGGCGTTTATCGCGCGCATTGCCGCAACTGCGTTTCTCTCTATACACGGAATTTGCACAAGTCCCGCAACGGGGTCGCAAGTCAAGCCCAGATGATGTTCCATTGCAACTTCTGCGGAATACTCGATTTGGTCGAAGTCCATTCCGAAAAGTTCCGCAAGAGCCGCAGCCGCCATAGAACACGCCGTTCCGCATTCCGCTTGGCAACCGCATTCCGCGCCGCTTATCGATGCGTTCGTTTTGACGATATTGCCGATTATTCCCGCCGTGCAGAGTGCGTTTATAATCGTATCGTCCGAGTATTTGTGCACGTCTTGCTCGTATTTGAGGACGGCGGGAAGAATGCCGCACGCGCCGCAGGTGGGGGCGGTTGCGATAACTTCGCCCGAAGCGTTCTGCTCGCTGACGGCAAAAGCGTATGCGCAAACGAGGCGATTTTCCTTCGTTTGCGGCGTTTCGTCTATGTGGCGTTGCTGATAAAGTATCTTTGCTCTGCGTTCGGTGTTGAGACCGCCGGGAAGCACGCCGCTTGCTTTCAAGCCTTGCTTGATTGCGTTTTTCATGGTTTCCCAAATAGTTGCGAGATAGCCGCGAATTTGCGCGCCCTCGAAGCGTTCGACATACTGGGGAATGCTTATTTCGTTTTCGTCGCAATACGCTCTTATTTGCTCGAACGTATGGTGAGGGTAGACTTCGGGCGGGTCTATCGAACTTTCGCCCTCGACCTCGATTGCGCCGCCGCCCACGCTGTATACGCGCCACGAATCCGTAATCTTTCCGTTTAGGTCAATGGCGAACAAATCCATAGTATTCGGGTGGGGCAGATGTTCGTTTTCATAGTCGAAAACGACGTCTACGGGTTTCGTAAAAGTTTTTTTAAGAACGACGTCCGTGCCGTGTCCTTTTCCCGTTTTTGCCAGCGAGCCGTAGAGGATAACCTTGAACGAATACGCGCTCTTGTTGCGTTCCATAAACAGTTTTGCGGCTTTTTCGGGGCCCATAGTGTGCGAACTCGACGGTCCGCGTCCGATTTTGTACAGTTCTGTCAAACTTTTCATATGCGATTTATCCTTGTGCACACATTATAACACAAATAAACTTCGGCGCAACGCTTTGAGAGGTATTGAAAACGAGAAAATTCAATGAAACGAGTTATATTTTTTTCGATTTTCTTTCGCAACGATTTGCCAAGCGTATAAAAAGTGTGCTAATATATCAAAGTTTTATATAAGTAACACACGATTTTGCGTGCGGAAAAGCGATTCAAAAGGCGCAAAAAACGCTCTAAAATACGCTCAAAACACGTCAAACGACGCACAATATGCGCCGAAACGTAGGAAAAAGAAGGCTCAATATGGTCAGAAACGATTTGAGAAACATCGCAATCATCGCCCACGTCGACCACGGCAAAACCACGCTCGTGGACGGTATGCTCAAACAATCGGGTACTTTCAGAGAAAATCAACAGGTTGCAACTTGCGTTATGGACTCGGGCGACCTCGAAAGAGAAAGAGGTATCACGATTCTTGCAAAAAATACGTCAATCCACTACAACGGCACGAAAATCAACATCATCGACACACCCGGACACGCCGATTTTTCGGGTGAGGTCGAACGTGTTTTGAAGATGGTCAACGGCGTCGTGCTTTTGGTCGACGCGCAAGAAGGCCCTATGCCTCAAACGCGTTTCGTCGTCGAAAAAGCACTCGCATTGGGACTTAAAATAATCATCGTAGTCAACAAAATCGACAAACCCGACGCAAGACTTTCCGAAGTCGGCGACGAGGTTCTCGAACTCTTGCTCGACCTCGATGCGAGCGACGAGCAACTTCAAAGCCCGATTTTGTATTGCAGCGGCAAGCAAGCCACCGCAACTCGCGACTACAACGTTCCAGGCAAAGACCTCAAACCGCTTTTCGACACCATTATCGATTATATCCCCGCACCCGAAGGCGACGAGAACGGCGAATTGCAACTTCTCGTGTCCGCAATCGACTACAACGATTACGTCGGCCGTATCGGCATAGGCAGAATCGAAAGAGGCAAGGTGGATATGGCAAAGGAAGTCGTGGTTTGCGACTATCACAGCGGCATTTCCCCGTACAAGAGCAAAATCGTCAATCTTTTCCAAATCGAAGGACTCAAACGCGTTCCCGTCGAAAACGCTATGGTGGGCGACATCGTTTGTTTCAGCGGTATAGAAAACATCACCATCGGCAACACCATTTGCTCGCCTGCAAAAATCGAACCCGTGCCGTTCGTCAAAATCGGCGAACCCACTATCGAAATGAACTTCTGCGTCAACGACAGTCCGTTCGCAGGCAAGGAAGGCAAGTTTGTCACATCTCGTCACTTGCGCGAAAGATTGTTCAAGGAACTCTTGAAAGACGTTTCGTTGAGAGTGTACCAAACCGAAACCCCCGATACGTTCAAGGTTTGCGGCAGAGGCGAAATGCACCTTTCCATTCTCATCGAAACTATGCGCAGAGAAGGGTATGAGTTCGGCGTAAGCACCCCGAAGGTCATCTTCAAGGACATCGACGGCGTAAAGTGCGAGCCTATGGAACAACTCTTTATCGACGTGCCGTCCGATTGCGTCGGCTCGGTTATGGAACGTATGGGTGTAAGAAAGGGCGAACTCGTCACGATGAATCCGCAAGGCAGCCGTATCCGTATGGAATTCAAAGTGCCTGCGCGCGGATTGTTCGGATTCAAAAACGAGTTTTTGACGGACACCAAAGGCGAGGGCGTTATGAACCAACTCTTTGCAGGCTATGCGCCCTACAAAGGACCCATTCCTCGCAGATTCACAGGCTCGCTCGTCGCATACGAAACGGGTGAAGCCGCAACTTACGGACTTTTCAACGCGCAAGAAAGAGGCATTTTGTTCATCGACCCGCAAACTCCCGTCTACGAGGGTATGGTCGTCGGCATGTCGCCCAAGAACGAGGACATTCGCGTCAACGTCTGCAAGCGTAAACACGTCACCAATATGCGTGCCGCAGGTTCCGACGAAGCACTTCGCCTCAACACGCCACGCAAATTCAGCCTCGAAGAAGCCATCGAGTTCCTCAACGACGACGAAATGCTCGAAGTCACCCCCAAGAATATTCGCATAAGGAAGATTATTTTGTCGGGGGCGGAACGTCTTAAACTCGCCTACGGCGGCAAAAACGCCTGATTGAGCGAATAACTGCGTCAGGCACGGCTTGCCTCAAAATCGTGTACGCTTATGTACACTGGGTTTTGATTCAAGCCGTGCCTTTCTTGTTCTTCATCTCAATCAGATGTTTTTGCAAATATAAAATATTAGCGTTATCCATCGATTTGGCACAGTTTTATGCAGTTGTTCGAAGACGGAACGCGAGCCGCAAGGCGGCGAGCCATTGCTCAAACGGCGTTGCGGTGGAAGCAACAAACGAAGTTTATTGCTTGGCACCGCACTTGTTCTCGCAATCACTAACCGCGCAAGCCCTCTTTGCTCTCAAAATGAGACGGATAAGAACTTAAATCGCAATTCCGTGCGAGTGCTTGCTTGGTGAGGGCGCGCTGCGCACGCAAGCGGATAAACGAATACTTATTCAAGGCGTACTTATTAACGGATTGTGTAAATTCAAAGACGTAACACGAGCCGCAAGGCGGCGAGCCTATGAGCGCCGAACTTGACGGACTGTACAAGAGAACGGGCGAGTGTGGATTTTTTTCGCCCGTGAACGAGTGGCATAACAAGAGGACGATACTTTTCTATGTGAGTGCCGATTGTCGCCCCCACGAACGATAATTGCTTATGTGGAGAAATGCCCTTAATTGAGTGGCGGGAGAAAAGCCCGAGAGGGAAAGAGGGGGGCTTCTATTTAGAGTACACGCCGTAAAACTCTTGTAGAGGAAGAATTAGCCATGTGAGAAAGGGAGAAACTTTTTTTAATTGTTTTTTATTAATAAAAACATATTCAATGTGAAACATTTTTCATATTTTCTTGACAATTCGCTGTGCGGTGCTATACTTTTGGTGAAATCAAAATCTCATATACTTCGGAGGTCGATATGAAAGAGATTACACTCAAAGTTGAGGGTATGCAATGCGGTATGTGCGAAAGTCACGTCAACGACACGGTGCGCAAAGCGGCAAACGTCAAAAAGGTTACGTCTTCGCACGTCGAGGGCAAAACCGTCGTGATTTGCGAGGATAACGTAGACGTCGACGTCATCAAAAACGCAATTCAAAAGGACGGCTACAACGTCGGTGAAGTGGACGTCAAACCGTATGAAAAGAAAGGCTTGTTTTCGTTCTTCAAAAAGAAATAAGTGTAAGAACGCCGCTTTTTAATGTGCTTAAAAAGCAGAAACGCCACCGATTCGGTGGCGTTTCGTATTGCGTTTTATACTTCGATTAATATTTGAACTGTTCGGTGAAGTAGTCGACGAGGCTGTCGATGGGCAAGCGGACTTGCGCCATAGTGTCGCGTTCGCGCACGGTTACGCAACCGTCTTCGAGAGTGTCGAAGTCAACGGTGACGCAGTAGGGCGTGCCGATTTCGTCTTGACGGCGGTATCTCTTGCCGATTGAAGCGGACGTATCGTAGTCGCAGGCAAAGTGCTTGGAAAGTTCGATATAGAGTTCTTCCGCTTTCTCGTTGAGTTGTTTTTGCAAGGGAAGCACGGCAACTTTGACGGGTGCGAGCGCGTGGTGCAAGTGAAGCACGACTCTCGTGTCGTTTTCGCCGACTTGTTCTTCGTCGTATGCGTCGCAGAGGAACGCAAGGAACACGCGGTCTGCGCCGAGGGACGGCTCGACGACGTAAGGAACGTATTTTTCGTTGGTCACGGGGTCGATATAACTCAAATCCTTGCCCGACGTTTTCATATGTTGATTAAGGTCGTAGTCGGTGCGGTCCGCAACGCCCCAGAGTTCGCCCCAACCGAACGGGAATTTGTATTCGAAGTCGGTCGTCGCTTTGGAATAGAAGCAGAGTTCCTCTTTTTCGTGGTCGCGAAGTTTGAGGTTTTCGTCCTTCATACCGAGGTCGAGCAACCATTGATGACAAAAGTTCTTCCAGTAGCTGAACCATTCGAGGTCCGTTCCCGGTTTGCAGAAAAATTCAAGTTCCATTTGCTCGAATTCGCGGATACGGAAGATGAAGTTGCCGGGCGTGATTTCGTTGCGGAAACTTTTGCCGATTTGACCGATTCCGAACGGGATTTTCTTGCGGGTGGTGCGTTGCACGTTCTTGAAGTTTACAAATATGCCTTGCGCCGTTTCGGGACGAAGATATACGGTTGACGTGGAATCTTCGGTGACGCCGATGAAGGTTTTGAACATAAGGTTGAATTTTCTGACGCCTGTGAAATTGCTGTTTCCGCAAACGGGGCAGGGGATTTTATGTTCGATGATGTATTGTTCCATCTGCTCGTTTGTCCAACCGGAAATATTTTCTTCGATGCCGTGCTTTTGGTTGTATTCCTCGATGAGGTCGTCGGCGCGGTGACGAGATTTGCAAGATTTGCAGTCCATCAAGGGGTCGGAAAAACCGCCGATATGACCGCTTGCTTGCCACGTTGTCGGGTTCATAATTATTGCGCTGTCAAGTCCGACGTTGTAGGGATTTTCAACCACGAATTTCTTCCACCAAGCCTGCTTGATGTTGTTTTTGAGTTGAACGCCGAGAGGGCCGTAGTCCCAAGAGTTGGAAAGACCGCCGTAGATTTCACTTCCGGGATAGACGAATCCGCGGTTTTTTGCGAGGGCAACAAGTTTGTCCATAGTCAGTTGTGCCATAAAGTTATCTCCTTTCGCACTCATCCGGATGATGAGCCGATAAATATTGTGTATAAATAATAGAATAACGGCGCAAAAAAGTCAAAGATAATCGTTATATAACATAAATTAGGATATATTTACAAACTGTGCAAGCGGAAAGCGGATTGAAACGAAAAGCCATATTCGTCGAAAGCGGACAACGAAAGCGGACAACGTAAACGAACGTAAGCGAGTCAAAACGGAACGTGCTTGTAAAGTGGCAAGCGGCGCAAATCAAACGCGCCACCTCGTTTGAGATGACGCGTTTGCGACGTAGATACAAAAACATAACTTCGGGCAATTCGTGCTCACGTTATGCCCGCGCGACGTTTGTTATTTGCAGCAACCGCAGCCGCCCGTGCCGCCACCGCAAATGCAGGAAAGGATGAGAATCAGCCACACAATGTCGCAAGAATTGCATCCGCCCATCGTGCCGCCGCAACCGCAGTTGTTCAAGAGCATCAAGAGCAAAATAATGTCGCAACAATTACAGCCGCATCCGTTTGCACCGTTTGTAAAGAATCCGTTCATTTTATGTACCTCCTTCTATATTCGGATTGCTCCTACATTACCTTACGCAACCTTTGAAATTTGTGTTACAAAGGCATTGAACGGATTTGAGATAAATATATTTTTGTGTGGATCAATTAAAGCGAATGATAGGAATAGTTGCGGGATTGCTGCTTACGCTCGTGGTGTCGGGGTTATGCTCGCTTTGCTTCAACATCGACTTAAAGTGGTGGATTGCGCTCGATAAACCTGCGTTTGTGTTGCCAAACGTGTGGTTCACCGTGTTCGTATGCGCAAGTTATTTGTCGTCGGTGCTTGCAATATCGAGGCTTGTCGAGTACAAACATATTTTTCCGTCGATGCTTTATTTTTTTGTTTTGGGAATATTTTGCGTGCTGTTCGTGTTTTCGTTTTTCACGCTTAAAAATTTGCTCGTTGCATTCATATCGATGACGATAGTGCTTGCAACGTCCTATGCGCTCTTTATCCGCTTCCTCACGAAAGAAGTGAAAATAGCCCTTGAATTTCTGCCGACTTTTCTATTCAACGTCTACGGCTTTTTGTGCGTTCTCTGCATTTTTATGAACAATTAGATGCTCGGCAAATGACAAAATATTATGTTTGATTTCTTCAATAGAATATGAAAAAATAGGTTTATATTTAGAATTGCAGTATGAAATTCAAATCTAAGTTATAAATAATAAACAATCAAAGGTATCAAAAAAAGACGAACGAAGTCGTCTTTTGTTGTATGCAAATACCTATTTCGATACAATTTGCGTACACCCCATAAAAAGTGCGTACACCTTGTCAAAATTTGCGTACAGTTAAACGCACCGATAAATTGGAATTTGACGTTATAATTTCAGTACTGCAATCAATTCTTTCCCATCCATATCTCCTGTTTCCTCAAATCCGAAAGAATGGTACAGGTGTTTGGCAATATCATTTTCGGGTTCATATGACAGCCAACAGTACTCTGCTTTACCACAAGGCGATGAGTTTATGAAATCTAACGCCAAACTAAGTGCTTCTTTTCCATATCCCATGTTTTGGAATTTTCTGTCTATCATAAATCGCCAAAGATTATAATTACCAGAGGCTATTTGGGGGGCATCTTCCCAATAATCGTCTTTGTCAAAACCTATCATCAAAAAACCAATGGGAGTATCATCCTCATATATTCCAAAGGGATAGGCATAGCCATTTCCTGTTATTGCTGTATATGCTTCAATAATACTTACATCATTACTTGCAACAAAACCTTCTTGTTCTTTCGCTACTTTTAATTCGAGAATATCCCACACATTCTTTCCGTTAATTCTCTCTAATCGTAACATACTTTGCTCCTCACAAAATTCTTATTTATCGTTGAGTCTATTATAGCACAAATTTCGCATTTTTTCAATACATTCGCCTACCGTATAACGAAAAAACTTTCGTTCCGTAGCAATATCTATCGTTCCGTTGATAGACCTTTCGTTCCGTAGTTGTTTGCTGTAAAAAACAGACCCCTGCAAAAGTGCGGTTAAACATTCCGGCAAGCCATACAAAATTTAATGAAATCCTGCTTTGCAGGATGAAATCTTAGGTGTGCAACCTCAGATGAAATCAAATCCGCCTCAATTAACCCCGTGTTAGAGGGATTTCATCACAAGGTGATTTCATCCACGAAGTGGATTTATTCCGACGAAGGCGGATTTAGTTAAAAAAGACTGCAATTTTGTATCAAAATTGCAGTCTTTTGTTGGTGCGGATGACAGGACTTGTAGCGAGAGAAACGAGCGTAATAGCGATTGTTGCGCAGTATGCGCCAATCGTGTCAGCTGCACAAGTGCAGGTTGCAAACATTGTTTGCCGACAATTGAAAAATTGTCGCAAGTCCGTTGCCGTAACAAAAAAAAGACGAACGAAGTCGTCTTTTGTTGCGTGTGTACGACAAAATCTCGTTTTTCGGGCGATTTTCGAGAGTGTGTTGGACGATAAGTACTTTTTTGCGATTGTTATGAAGAGTGTGGTGGATGATAAGCATTGGTTGCTCTGATTAATTTACAAATTCCAAAACGGTTTCATCTTCATTTATGCGGTACACAAACGGAGAATAGGGCTTTGCTATCTTTGTCCAAAGTTCTTTTGCTCCCACATTTTTCTCGTTGTATTTTATTTCCCATTTGCCATGATAG
>ULUJ01067582.1_pt1 | contig 29540 bp, 27 predicted proteins | sample 1958381 | NCBI WGS metagenome assembly ULUJ01 (sample SAMEA4835757, study PRJEB28245) | human gut metagenome | biome: gut microbiome; material: fecal sample | place: Denmark | collected 2008 | reverse complement strand
ACATAAATGGAAAAACTTATCTTTTCTTTTTATGATGCTCAATTTTTCTTGGCGGAATAAGGCATCTGCCTCCAAATCCGATAAGGTCCTGTCTTTTTTCTTTTATAAGGGCTTCCTTTACAAGTTCATAGTTAGATGGTTCTTTGTATTGTATAAGCGCCCTCTGCATTGCCTTTTCGTGAGGATTTCTGGCAACATACACCGGCTCCATCGTCCTTGGATCAACTCCGGTATAATACATACATGTGGAAATCGTTGACGGCGTTGGATAAAAATCCTGTACCTGTTCCGGCATATATCCGATATCCCTTACATATTCTGCCAGTTTAATCGCATCTTTAAGTGTTGAACCCGGATGTGACGACATAAGATATGGTACAAGATACTGTTTAAGTCCAAGTTCTTCATTAATATGCTCACACTCTTTAACGAATTTCTCATATACATCATTACCCGGTTTACCCATTAATTTCAGAACGTTATCCGACACATGTTCAGGTGCAACCCTTAACTGCCCGCTCACATGGTATTTACATAATTCCCTGATAAAAGTATGGTCTTTATCGGCGATGGCATAATCAAATCTGATTCCCGAACGTACAAATACTTTTTTTACTTTAGGTATTTTTCTCAATTCCCTTAAAAGGTTAATGTAATCCTTGTGGTCTATTTTCATGTTCTTACAAGGTTCAGGAAAAAGACATTGCTTATTTTTGCATGCCCCATGCTCCATCTGTTTACTGCAGGCGGGCTGTCTGAAATTGGCGGTAGGTCCGCCCACATCATGGATATATCCTTTAAAATCAGGCTCTTCAGTCATTGCCTTGGCTTCTTCAATTATTGACTCATGGCTTCTTGTCTGGAGTATACGTCCCTGATGAAATGTAAGGGCACAAAAAGAGCAGGAGCCAAAACATCCTCTGTTGCTTGTTATGCTGAACTTGATTTCAGAGATGGCGGGCACACCTCCGTCTTTTTCATATACAGGATGATATGTATTCATATAAGGCAGGGCATATACATCATCCATCTCAATCTGTGTGAGGGGTTTGGCAGCAGGATTCTGAACCACATAAATCCCCTTGTCATAAGGCTCTACAAGTCTTTTACCTGTAAATGGGTCCGTATTCATATACTGTATATTAAAACTTCTTGCATAATTAAGCTTGTCAGCCTTAAGGTCTTCATAAGAAGGCAGCATCTCATAGTCATACACATTTTCAATTTCTTTTGTCTTATATACAGTCCCATCAATAAATGTAACGTCTTTTACATCAAGTCCCGAATCAAGTGCTTCCGCTATTTCAACAATGGAATGTTCTCCCATTCCATAAGAAATAATATCAGCCTGTGAGTCAAGAAGAATTGACCTTTTAAGGCTGTCGGACCAGTAATCATAATGTGCAAGCCTTCTTAGACTTGCTTCAATTCCTCCGATTATAATCGGACTGTCTTTATATAATTTTTTTATAAGATTGCAGTATACAACCGTGGCATGGTCAGGTCTTTTCCCTATAACCCCGCCCGGTGTATAGGCATCTGTTTTTCTTCTTTTCTTTGAAACCGTGTAATGATTTACCATAGGATCCATATTGCCGCCGGATACAAGAAAGCCAAGCCTTGGTCTGCCAAAAACATTTATGCTTTCCTCATTTTTCCAGTCAGGCTGGGCAATTATTCCCACCTTAAACCCTCTTGATTCAAGAACCCTGCTGATTATCGCAGGTCCGAACGACGAATGGTCAACATAAGCATCACCTATGACATAGGTAAAATCCACCTGTTCCCATCCTCTTTTCTTCATATCTTCCTTTGATATAGGTAAAAAATCTTTCATATAATCTCCATTCAGTCAAACATACCCAGACTGTCATAATACATAAGAACAAGCTTTGTTACTTCGTCATAGTTATACTCTGCTTTATAATAATTCATTGATGAGCCGGTTATTGTATCCTCAACCTTCGCAACCCAGTCCATTGATTCAAAAGTCCTGTCCTTTGCTACAAGCTCATCAACATTTTTTTTATATACTTCAAAGTCATTTTTCAGAATAATCTCGTCAAAGTTATCCATGTTCTTATCGTCCGCAACATACATATAATCATTCCAGATATATGCCGCAACACTTATATAACCCGCATACTGCAAAAAAAGATCATCGCTTTCAATACAGGTTATGAACGACATATAATTTGCTTCATCTTCATATATATATCCTTTCAGGTGGGAAAGCTCGTGACACACCGTATATGCGTATGCCAGATCATTCATATACACGGAATAATTTGCTTCCATGGTAAAAGGATAATACTCTCCGATAAGTTCCTGCTTATATGCTATATAACTGAAAAGAAAAGGCTTTGCGTCGGGTGTATATCCACGGTATCTTTTATTAGTCCCAGCCATTTTTTTAACCGCAAGGCTGATTGCTTTATCTATATCCCCGTTATATACGGCCTCTCCATTTTCATTACGTTCTATCTGTTTTGAAAGCTCGTTGCATTTATTCACAACATACTCACATACTTCCTTTAACTCTGAAGTGCCGTATTCCCTGCATCTGTCACTTATTTTGGAACATCTGTAAAGAGCTGAGCAGTTAAGCGTCATAATAAGCCCCGTAACAAGTGCAATAATTAAATTAACCTTATAGAAACAGACCGCTCTCCTTTTAAATCCTGTCTTACGATGTAAAAATATTAAAAGTATACCCAATACCAGTGCAGCAATTACTATCATCACTGCTGCTATAATCAGGACCCCGCCTACCGAAAAAGGAAAAATACCGGTTATGCGTCCATAGGTATTCGACCATACAAAAAAAATATTATCCACATAAAAATCACATACCGCCCTGATTCTTGCAAGGATATTACATATAATTATTACCCCGGAAAGTATAATAACGCTTTTCCAATAAGGTGTTAATTTTCTTTTGTTATTTTTTTCCATAAATCGTACTTTCTTAAAAAACTTTTATTTGATTATATCACAATTAATGTTATAATAGAATAACAAATAAAGGTATATGGAGGGTTATATGAGTTATACACCAAATTCCACAAGATACAATGCAATGATGTATCGTAATGCCGGTAAGAGCGGTCTTAAGCTTCCGGCTATTTCACTTGGTTTCTGGCACAATTTCGGTAACTACAACAATGTTCAGGACATGAAGGCAATATGTTTTGCCGCATTTGACAACGGAGTTACACATTTCGATCTTGCAAACAACTATGGTTTTGAAGCAGGTGCAGCAGAAAGAAACCTTGGTCGTATCCTTACAGAGGATTTACACGCTTACAGAGATGAGTTGGTTATTTCCACAAAAGCCGGTTTTGAAATCTGGCCCGGTCCTTACGGACGTGGAGGAAGCCGTAAATATCTTTCACTGTGTATTGATAAGTCTCTTGACAGAATGGGTATTGATTATGTTGATATCTTCTATCACCAGTGTATGGACAGGGATACTCCTCTTGAAGAGACAATGCAGGCTCTTAATCAGATTGTTCAGAGTGGTAAGGCTCTTTACATAGGTCTTTCCAACTATGACGGAGATACACTTAAGAAAGCAACAGCTATTCTTAATGACCTTAAGTGTCCATACATAGTTAATCAGAACCGTTATTCTATTTTTGACAGAACCATTGACCAGAACGGTGTCAAGGAAGCAACAGCCAATTCAGGCAAGGGGCTTATCGTATATTCACCGCTGGAGCAGGGTCTCCTTACAGGAAGATATCTTAACGGTACAATTCCTGCTGACAGCCGTATGGCTTCAGCCAGTCCTTTCCTTACAAGTGATGCACTTACTCCTGATATGTTAAGCAAGCTTACAAGACTTAGCGAAGTAGCTGCATTAAGAGGCCAGACTCTTTCACAGTTAGCTATAAGCTGGGCATTAAGGGATGAGAACGTATCCAGCGTTATTATCGGTGCTTCAAGACCTGAACAGCTTCTTGAAGATCTGGGTGCAATTGGCAGCATTCCACTCAATTTCAAGGATCTTGCACTTATCGACCAGATTGCATTATCATAAAACATAACATTATGCCTGTATCCCAAAGTCTTATTTGGGGATACAGGCTATTTTTTACATTTTTTTCAATTTTCGTTGACATCATAATATGCATATGCCATAATCTAATTAAGTTAAGGAGTACAATACATAATTAATAGGGCACATCATATAGTTTACTCCTCAACCATGGATTACATATCTGTGGTTTTTTTTCGCCACAGAGAAGGAAGATTCATATGTAAAAAAGATACGTTGAACGTATCGAAAAAACTATTTTTAGGAGGACCAAATGATGCAAATTAACAGTATTTCAAGACAAAATGAGTTGTACACCAACTCAACAAAATCAAATGGACAGAATCGTACCATATCAGATACGTCTTCATCCAAAGAACATATCGGTGTATAGTATATCAAATCAGAGCATAACAGCTTTACTAACTATTCTAACATAAACAGCACAAGGATAAATGCCACAAGTTCATTTGAAGACGCCAACAGAAAGGCAAAACTGGCACTCAAGAACCTTGGATTTTACGCTGGACCCGATGACAGTGATTTAAGCTCATCCTCTGCAAAAAAGGCTATTATGAATTTTCAGAAAGTATATGGGTTAAATGTTACAGGAACTGCCGACAGCAATACACTTATCAAATTAGATGTTGCGAGTAACTATAAATCAAAGGCTGCACAGGCATTGCAGAAAAGTTCAATCCCATCACAGTTTTACATGGACTATTATGAAAAAGATAATTTTGCGAGAACATGGGCATTTCTATGCGTAGGCATGGGGTTAAGTGAAGCTCAGGCTTCGGGGGTTCTCGGCAATATCAAAGCTGAATCCAATTTTTCATCTGATAATGCACAAGGGTATGCTGGTGCACATAATCCTGATTACAAATATAATATAAATGATGGAAAAGGTTATGGAATTATGCAATGGACTGCCAAAGACCGTAAGTATGGGCTTCTACAAGCTTCTAACAATCTATTATCAAATGTTAGCGATATTAATGTGCAGTTATTGTATATGCGAATAGAAAGTAACACAACATATAAATCACAATGGGACACAATTAAAACTTTAAAAGATGTAAATAGTGTTTCCGATTATTTTCTTAAGGAAATTGAAAGTCCTAACAAATTAAACTATGCAGAAAGACGAAGTTATTCAAATACCATATATAATGTCATGTCCAAAATTAACTATTTTACTTAGGAGGTATAAATATGAAAACCCACAATAAATTTTTAGTGCTTACCCTGACCGCATTAATAGCTTTATCTACTGTAGCATGTTCCAATAAAAAAGAAGCTCCGGGTGAATCTGCTGCTTCCTCTTCGACTACAGAACCTGTTACCACTACAAAAGAAACTCCGGTAGAAACATTACCGGTCAAACCCGATAACAAGGATGCCATTAAAAAAATAAATGCCCTTGATGTCCCTGAAAATATCAAAAAAGTTTTCACTAATAACGGTGAGTTCATTGATACTACCCATCACGGCAAAGTAACCACACTTGAAGATTTTCGTTATTTTTATACAGATAGTGAAAAAGCTATCGATTACATTGACGGCATATATACAGCAGATATTGACGGTGACGGAATTAACGAATTAATATGTATTTTACCAACATACCTTACAGAACTTATATTACATACAGATGATGTCTCAGGTAAAGTTACTGCATATATACCTAATTCAACTAGATTTCAGGTTGCTGAAAAAGGAACTATTTTAGGAAGCAGTGGCGCCGAAGCAAATTCATACTACAAAGTAACGTTTACCGATGATGAGATGCATGAAGATTATCTTGGCAGTGAATATTGGGGAACTTATAAAATTAAAACTGAAGTTTCCAAAGAAGAATATGATAAATTCATAGAGCCTTACCCATTACATAAAATGGAAGACTGTTTCACCGAATTGTCTTTTACAATCAACAATGGTACTGCATCCAATAACAGCGACGCAATTACAAAAATAAATGCTCTCGATATTCCTGAGAATATTAAGAAAATTTTCACCGATAACGGACAATTTATCGATACAACACATAATGAAAAAAATATTGTGCTTAAAAATTTTCAGATATATTATGATAATGACGAGCGCCCTATCGACGCTATAAACGGCGTCTACGCAATAGACATTGACGGTGACGGTATTAACGATTTAATATGTAAAGTTCCTACATACAATAAGAGTATTGTTTTTCTGACCGACAGCTCAGATGAGGTTTTTGTATGTGATTTGGAATCTGAAAATTTCACAGTTGCAGGTAACAGTGTTATCTTATTTAATGAAGGTATGGGAGTCAACACATACTATAAAGTAAGTTTTACCAGATTTTCCGGTATGGATAAATTCTACCTTGCCGATGAAAAAAATGGAATATATACAATCGACAAAGAAGTGTCAAAGGAAGACTATGAGAAGTTACAGGCAGAATATCCTGTGTATAATATGTCAGAGCTTCACTCTGATATAAAATTTACTATCTGACATAAAACAGCTATAGGAACACGGTAATCCACCTGTGTATGCCTATAGCTGTTACTTTTTTATAGTACTTTATCTAAAATTTCCATGGGATCATCAATAAATACCATGGCACCTGATTCCTCAAGTTCTTTTCTTGTCCTGAATCCCCAGAGTACCGCCACCATATCAAGTCCTGTATTTCTTGCCGTAGCCACATCTACCTGTGAGTCCCCGACATATAACGTCTCATCTGTTGTTGCGTTAAGTCTTTTCATCAGATTATCAATCATACATCTGTCAGGCTTTGGAATTATGCCATCCTCTACTCCTGCAACTTCATCAATCAGACCTTCAAAATAGATTTCGTTGAGTTTGTCCGCTGCTGATTTAACTTTATTGGTAGCAATTCCCATTTTAATGTTATGTTTTTTGAGTTCACGCAGAAGTTCGATTATTCCGGGATATGTACCCGTTTTATCATTGCAGTGAATCTGGTACAATCTCTTAAATTCATTAAAAACCTTGTCTGTATCGGCAATATCCGTATTGTCAGGTACTGCCCTCTCAATCAGCTTCCTGATACCGTTTCCTACAAAACATCGGATTTCCTCATGACTCCTTTTAGGAAAGCCGTATGCTTCAAGTGCCATATTGGTACTGTCCATCAGGTCATCAAGAGTATTAAGCAAGGTTCCGTCAAGATCAAAAATAACTGTTGTATACATAATTATATCCTCCTAAATATCAAGAACATGTCCAATATCTCCGTCTTCAAATACATACCTGCAATCAGGTACAGGGTCATTCTCAGGCGAAATAGCCGTTCTCACATAAAGTGCATCCATTCCTACTGCATTTGCCCCGGCAATATCACTTGTACTGTCATTACCAATCATTATGCATTCTGTTATATCAAGATTATGCTTATTGATAAGTTTTTTATAAAACTCAGGATCCGGTTTCTTGCAGCCTTCATCTGATGATATAAAAATATCATCAAAATCATCCACAATACCTGTTTTCACAAGCTCCTGCCATGTAAATACACGCTGCGCATTAGAAAGAAGATATACTTTTTTCCCAGCCTTTTTAAGTCCGGTAAGTACCTTTTTGGTATTAGGATAAAGCTTAATCATTTTAGTTGTAATTATCCTGAACTGTTCTCCTGCTTTCCACACCTCTTCATCTGTGATGTCCGGTCTGTGCTTCTTGCATATTGCTTCAAATACAGGGATTATATCAATTTCAGGACTTGTGTATTTAGTCTTAACTGACGTAAGCCTGTTAACTTCATTATCATAAAGAGCTTTAACCTCACTTCCGGTATATGGCATGCCGTTGCCAGTAAGCCATGCGGCAAATTCTTCCCATGGTTCCTCGCTCCATTCATCCGTTCTGATATCTATAAGTGTTCCGTATAGATCAAAAATATAATTTTTATACATACCTTTGCTCTCCTTTTGTTTTCTGTCAAAGATTTTACCACAGTATTACTATTGATTCAAATTCTTTTTCATGTTACATTGACTACAAAATACAGACTTGAAAGGTACAAACATGAGTAAATATAAATACCTGTTATTTGACATTGATGATACATTAATAAATTTTGAAAAATCTTTCCATAACTGTGCAGCGAAGGTCCTTGAGCTCGGAGGCTGTGAAATTACCGGCAGAAATGTCCGACGTTTTAAAGAACTTAATGACATTGTATGGTTTTCTTCAGGACTTGAAGATATATATGAACCATATATTAAGGAAAATTATCACCGGCTCTATCACAAATATGTGGAAGATTCATTGGATAAAGCAATTAACGAATTTGGATTAAAGGGCAATTACGATGACCTTATGACCTGCTTTAACCATTCACTTGGCGAAGAAGCTTATGTTAATGAAAATGCAGTCAAAGTGCTTAATATACTTAAGGATAAGTATACTCTTGCCGTTGCAACCAACGGGCTTACGATAATCCAGCCTTATAAACTGACAAAACTTCCGAAAGTTTTCGATAAAATTTTCATATCCGAAGAGATGAATTGCATGAAACCCTACCCCGAATATTTTAAATACATAACCGGTTATTTTAACTGTCAGCCCGAAGAATGCCTTATGATTGGGGATTCTCTGGTCAATGATATCGGCGGTGCCGGAAATTCAGGTATTGACAGTTGTTATTATAACCCCGGATATCTGAAAAAAAAGACTGAAATCCAGCCTGTATATGAGATTCATGACTTTGTCGAATTGCTTGACATTGTATAAAAATATTGCAATAATTATCTAAAGACTGCGTGACTGACGGACAATAGGAGAGCTTACTCCAGAGAAGCGCAGTATGTGATTTGCCGACCGTCTGGGCACCGTCTGATTATCAGGCGGCATCTTATTTTTACGGAGGAATTATTATGTTAAAAAAATCACTGGCAGAAGAACTTAGTTCTACCACTTATCCGGGAAGGGGAATCGTTATCGGAAAGACTCCTGACGGAAAGAAAGCAGCTATTGCATATTTTATTATGGGAAGAAGTGAGAACAGCCGTAACCGTATTTTTGTAAAAGACGGAGAAGGCATCCGCACAGAAGCTTTTGACCCTTCCAAATTAGAAGACCCAAGTCTTATTATCTACGCCCCGGTAAGAGTCCTTGGCAATAAGACAATCGTTACCAACGGTGACCAGACAGATACAATTTATGATTTAATGGACAAGCAGTATACTTTTGAACAGGCTCTCAGAACGAGAGAATTTGAACCTGATGCGCCTAACTACACTCCTAGAATTTCAGGTGTACTTCATTTTGACAACGGTTCATTTAACTATGCCATGTCTATTTTAAAAAGTAATAACGGCAACCAGGAAGCCTGCAACAGATACACTTTTGCATACGAAAACCCGGTAGCCGGAGAGGCTCATTTTATACACACATATATGGGTGACGGCAATCCGCTTCCAAGCTTTGAAGGTGAACCAACACTTGTTGACGTTCCTGATAATATGGAGGATTTTGCAAACCTTGTATGGAACAATCTTAACAACGACAATAAAGTTTCACTTTTTGTAAGATATATCAATATTGAAGATGGTTCATACGAGACAAAAATAATCAACAAAAACAATTAATGTGAGGTATAAGATGAAAGAATTTGAATTAAAATACGGTTGTAACCCTAATCAGAAGCCTGCCCGCGTATTTATGCAGAACGGAGAACTTCCTATTGAGATACTTAACGGAAAGCCGGGATATATTAATCTCCTTGACGCTTTCAACGGATGGCAGCTTGTGCGTGAACTTAAGAAAGCAACAGGACTTCCTGCTGCAACATCTTTTAAGCATGTATCACCTGCCGGTGCTGCAGTAGGTCTTCCATTAACTGACATAGAGAAAAAGATTTACTGGGTAGACGATATGGGAGAACTTACTCCTATGGCAAATGCTTACGCAAGAGCAAGAGGTGCTGACAGAATGTCATCTTTCGGTGATTTTATTTCGCTTTCAGATGTATGTGATGTTGCTACAGCAAAATTAATCAAGCGAGAAGTTTCCGACGGAATTATTGCTCCCGGTTATGAGCCTGAAGCCCTTGAAATATTAAGTGCCAAGAAAAAAGGCAACTATTGTGTCATTAAAATTGATCCTGAATATGTTCCTGCTCCTATTGAACGCAAGGACGTATTCGGTGTTACTTTTGAACAGGGACGTAATGAACTTGTAATCAATGATGAGCTCTTTGCCAATGTTGTTACAGAGAACAAAGATATCCCTGAGTCAGCCAGAATTGACCTTGCCATTGCAATGATTACCCTCAAATATACACAGTCTAACTCTGTATGTTATACAAAGGGCGGTCAGGCTATAGGTATCGGTGCAGGTCAGCAGTCACGTATTCACTGTACAAGACTTGCAGGTCAGAAAGCTGACAACTGGTTTCTCCGTCAGAATCCAAAGGTTCTTAATCTTCCGTTTAAGGACGGAATCGGACGTGCTGACAGAGATAACTCTATTGACGTATATATCGGTGATGAATACGAAGATATCCTTGCTGAAGGTACATGGCAGAAATTCTTTACAGAAAAGCCTTCCGTATTTACAAGAGAAGAAAAAAGAGCATGGCTTGACAAAATGGATAATGTCTGCCTTGGTTCAGATGCTTTCTTCCCATTTGGTGATAATATAGAAAGAGCACATAAAAGCGGTGTAAAATATATTGCACAGCCGGGTGGTTCTGTAAGGGATGATAATGTAATCGATACATGCAATAAGTATGGAATCGCAATGTGCTTCACAGGAATCAGACTTTTCCACCATTAATTTTAGGAGGCAGCTATGATTTTTAAATATGCTTTTGGAAGACCATTCAAAACAGATGCGGTTATTAAAAGCTTTCCACTGGTCAACTCTCTTCCTGACTACATCGAAATGAGTCAGGATAAGAAATCCTTTACTGCAAAATTGGGAGTAGATGATATTATTTACGGACTCGGTGAAAGTGTTCGTGGTATTAATAAGCGTGGTTTCAGATATATCAGTAATTGCACAGATGACTTCAGCCATACTGAAGACAAATCCTCTCTTTATGCCGCCCACAACTTTTTCGTGGTAGACGGCGAGGAAACTTATGGTATATATGTTGATTTTCCGGGTAAAGTATATTTTGATTTCGGCTATACAGACCTAGATACATTAACAGTTTCTGTGGAAGAAGCCAACTATGAACTTTATGTTGTGGAAGGCGATAATGTTATGGACATTATCAAAAAATTCCGTGAAATAATCGGTCAGAGTTATGTAGCTCCTAAATGGGCTTTTGGTTATCAGCAAAGCCGCTGGAGTTACAATACTGCCGATGAAGTAAGGGAAATCGTCAGAGGCTACAGAGATAACCACATTCCTATAGATGCCGTATATCTTGATATCGACTATATGGACAACTACAAAGATTTTACAGTCAGTGAAAAAGCCTTTCCTGATTTCAAAAACTTTGTATCCGAGATGAAAGATAACAATATCCACCTTGTTCCAATAATAGATGCCGCCGTAAAAAAAGAACGTGGCTATGATGTTTACGAAGAAGGTGCTGCAAAAGATTATTTCTGCAAGGATGAAGACGGAAACGATTTTGTCACAGCTGTATGGCCCGGCAAATCTCTTCTCCCCGACTTTCTTAATGAAAAAGTCCGTGACTGGTTCGGCATGAAATACAAAAGACTTATTGATATGGGCATTGACGGTTTCTGGAACGATATGAACGAGCCTGCTCTCTTTTATTCCGAAAAGAATCTTAAAAAGACAATGGAAGAACTTAAAAAATATGTCGGCAAAGACCTTTCCCTTCAGGAACTCTGGGATTTCAAAGACCTTGTGAACGGTCTTGCCAACAGTCCTTCGGACTACAGAAGTTTTTACCATAACTTCAACGGTGAAAAGGTATGTCATGAAAGAGTCCACAACTTATATGGCTATTTTATGACAAGAGCGGCTGCGGAAGCATTCAGAATAATTGAACCTGATAAAAAGGTCCTTATGTTTTCCCGTGCTTCATACATTGGCATGCACCGTTATGCAGGTATATGGACAGGTGATAATTCGTCATGGTGGTCACATATTGAACTTATCATGCACCAGCTTCCTAATATGAATATGTGTGGATTCATGTATGTCGGTGCTGATACAGGCGGCTTTAACAATAATGCAACGGAAGACCTCCTGATGAGATTTACCGAGCTTTCAATGTTTACCCCTCTTATGCGTAACCATGCAGCCCTGGGTACAAGACCACAGGAATTTTTCCGCTACAAAAACATCAAAACGTTCCGTAACCTTGTTACGTTAAGATATGGCATGATTCCTTACCTTTACAGTGAATATCTCAAATCAGTTAAATTTAACACATTGATGTTTACTCCTTTGGGTATTGCTTTTCCTGAAGACAGAATCTGCCGTCATATTGAAGACCAGCTTATGGTAGGTGAAAATATAATGATTGCACCTGTCTATAAGCAGAATACGTTTGGAAGATATGTATATCTTCCGGAGGATATGACAATGATACGTTTCAGAAGTCTTGAAGACCGTGATGTTGTCCCTCTTAGAAAAGGTCATCATTATATCAATGTTGCCCTTCATGAAGTTCTTGTATTTGTCAGAAAAGATAAATTCTTTTTCACAGGTAAAGCAATACAGTCAACTGCAGAGCTTGAGAACAATGAATATACTTTCTATTGTGCTGACGGATACAAAGGCGAATATGAATTATTCACCGAAATTTATAAATCAGAACGTATACACAATTAATTAAAAACGAGATTCGCATAAAGTTTTGCGAATCTCGTTTTTTTAACTATGGGGTATAAAATTCTGCATATAATCATAGACGATTATATATGTCTCATCCGTATAATGTAATCCATCCATTGTAGTGTAATTGACGATTACATTCTTAAGATATGAATTAGTATCTATAATATGGACACTTGGTCCAAGTCCCGACAACATTCTGGCGTTAAAAGTATCTATATCGGCATTGGTAATATGGAACTTGCCGCCAGCTGCTTCTTCCGCTTCATTAACCGGATTAACAAGCATAAAATAAATCTGGCAGTCCATTGTAGCCGCCATATTATTAATAGCCGCTATATACTCGTTATATCTGTATTTCATATCATTAATTCCAAGTCCTATTATAAGAACTGTTGAAGAATCACATACACTTCTGATATTAGCCATATTAGCCATAAGGAAGTCATATCCTTCACCGATTTCACAGATAAAAGTCTCTTTACCGGTAATTCTGCCATATTTCTCAAGTGCCGCTTTAAGTCCTTTTGTTCTGGAATCTCCGACATATACATATTTCCAATTAACAGGAGCTGCTGTTTCCGGTTCTGTAACAGGCTCTGTAGGGGCCTCTGTCACCGGCTCTGTCGCAGGTTCTGTCGCAGGTTCTGTCGGTGCTTCTGTAACAGGCTCCGTAGGTGCCTCACTGACATTCTCTGAGGTACCTGTCTCTCCGCCTGAAAGCGTTCCCGATACCTTATCCTGTTTTACAGACTCTATGCTGATATCATATTTAACCATATCATCCATATCGGTAACAATCTCATTATCCGATACTCCGTTATTTCCGGCAATCATCCTGTTATTATCAATTGACCCGACAGCCGCCACAAGTGCAAGGACTACAAGTGTCAGGACAAAAATACAACTTGATTTTCTTATCATAACTTTTTCCTTCTCTAAATATACCCCATATAATTACACATTTTCTGTAATTTGTCAAATCAAGGGGTTAAAGGACAGCTTAAATCATGAAATTATCTATAAGTCTTGTCTTACCGATGTATACTGCAATCGCAACCAGCATAGGCTTCTTAACCTTTGCAACAGGTCTTATTGTGATGCCGTCAACAGCCTTAACATAATCAATTTTTGCAAGTGGTTCTGTGTTAATAAGGTCTGTCATGGCTTTTGTGATAACGCCTGTGTCTGTTTCACCGTCTTCTACCATCTTACGTCCGAGGTTTATACTCTTACTGAGAATAAGGGCTGCCTTTCTCTCTTCTGCTGAGAGGTAGGTATTTCTTGAACTTTTTGCAAGTCCGTCAGCTTCCCTGATAATAGGGCATCCGATAATTTCCACATTCATATTGAGGTCTTCAACCATATGCTTTATTATTGCAAGCTGCTGTGCATCTTTTTGTCCAAAATATGCCCTGTCAGGCTGTACAATATTAAAAAGCTTATTAACAACTGTGCATACACCCCTGAAATGAACAGGTCTGCTTAATCCGCAAAGTTCTTCCGTAAGCACAGACATATCAACATAAGAGCTGAAATTTTCATGATACATTTCTTCAGGTTCCGGATGAAAGATCATATCAACGCCTAAGGATTCACACAAAGCACTGTCTTTTGCAAGGTCTCTTGGGTAGCTTGCAAGATCTTCTGTCGGTCCAAACTGCATAGGATTGACAAAAATACTTACAACAACTCTGTCATTGCCTTCTCTTGCGGCTTTAATAAGACTTGCATGTCCTTCATGGAGATATCCCATTGTTGGGACAAATCCTATGCTTAAGCCTTCCTTTTTCCATTCTTTAACCTGGTCTTTAACTGATTTAACTGTTCCTTCTACTTTCATTTTATCTTTTACCTCTTTATTTTATTCATTAATAAAGTCAAAAATTCCATTATCTACTGAATAAGAATTTTCTTCAGCAGGGAATGAACCATCTTTTACTTCTTTAATGTAGTCATTAAAAGCATTAGTCATAAATTCTCCGGTATTGGCAAATACCTTTACAAATTTAGGCTTAAAATCGCTGAACATGCCTAACATGTCCTGATATACAAGCACCTGTCCGTCACAGAACTGGCCTGCTCCGATACCGATTGTAGGAATTGTAAGTTCTTTTGTTATAATCTGGGCAAGCTTTGTAGGTATTCCTTCAAGGACTACCATTGACGCTCCCGCAGCTTCAATCTTTCTGGCATCGTCAATAATTTTTTTAGCAGCTTCCTCTGTCTTCCCCTGCACTTTAAATCCGCCAAACATGTTAATTGACTGTGGGGTAAGTCCAAGGTGTGCGCATACAGGAATTGACGCCTTTACAATAGCCTCTATCTGAGGGCAGACACTTGCACCGCCTTCAAGCTTGACCATCTGTGCCCTGCCTTCTTTAATAAGTCTTCCTGCATTAATTACTGCCTGTTCGACAGAAACCTGATATGACATAAATGGCATATCTCCGATAACAAGGGCGTTCTTTGCTCCCCTGGCAACTGCTGCCGTATGGTGAATCATATCTTCCATTGTAACTGAAAGTGTGTCCTCATACCCAAGTATGGTCATTCCCAGGGAATCGCCTACAAGAAGCGTATCAACACCTGCATTATCCATTAATTTTGCCATTGAATAATCATAGCAGGTAAGCATTGTAATCTTATCGCCCTTCTGTTTCATGTTCATAAGTGTAGTGACTGTTGTCATATAACAAATCCTCCATTTCTCTGTAATCTCTGTCAGAGTTTTTTCTTTTTGCAATTTCAAGTGCCTTACGGGATAATAAAATATACATCATCCTGTCATCGCCTTTAAAACATCCAAGATGTTTTCTGACTGTGCTGACATCGTTACGCTCTAACGGTCCGGTAAGGGAGTCCTCAAGGCTATTGTTTTCCAGATGTTTTAAATTATTCAAAGCAAGTGGATAGATTGCGGTAAGTGCATCCTCTTTAGAGAAACCACAGGCTGCAAGCTCATCAACTGCCGTCTCCATTAATCCCATTAAAAGATTGCTGGCAAATACCGCAGCTCCGTGATACCTTGCCTTCATATCCGGCTGTATAAATATCACTTTATTGCCACACTGCCTTATCAGGGAAGCAACACAATCCCTGTGGGTATCCGGTCCTTCAATTGTAAATAACGTGGATGTAAGTTCTTTGTAAGAATCATATTTATTATTGATTGCAAAGAACGGATGAACTGAATAACCGGTGCATCCGGTTATGTCCGAAAAGATTTCTGATGATAGTGCCCCACTACAATGACAGATTATCCTGTCCGATATACCTGCCCTTTTTAAACTCTCCGCTACTTCTCTGATGTTTCCGTCAGTAACGGTCAAAAAAATAATATCGCATATGCCTGCCAGCCGTGTAATTGAATCAAACGCTTCTGAACAGGTAAATGCAGCGGCTTCCTCAGCCGATTTATAATTGCGGCTGTAATATCCTGCAACATCAAGTCCGTTGACGGCAAAATATTTTCCCAGGGTAAATCCTACTTTCCCTGCGCCAATAAATCCTATTCTCATACGCATTCCTCCGTTAAAGTCCTACTTGTAAAAACAATGTAAGCAATAAAAGCATATGGGTCAAAATTAATCAGGTACAGCTTCTTTCCGAATACCATCCTTGCATACTATATCATTTAATAATTAATAAATCAAGCTCGGTTATTATTTAATTAAATATCACACATAGATTGTTAATAATCTCCTCCTGTTCATAAATTCCGTAATATTTTCTATACACGTTATAGGCCCCCTGCACCCTGAATGTAATAGATATATTAAGCCTTATATCATCTTTAAATTCCGGATGAATGGTAAAAATACTTTTTTTAATCTTCTCCTCAATTTTTTCAGGAAGTACAATTGCCTGATTGTCTGCAAACACAATATCAATCAGTGCTTTAGACGCAGACGTAGCATAAAAGAGTGTTCTTGTAAAACCTTCCGTATCAGAAAGAATTGTTTCAGGATTCTCTATATTGGAAAATACTTCCTCAATTACTTCCTCCTGGATTGATGATGACAGATCATATACATCCTGATAATGGAGGTAAAATGTTGCCTTGCTGATTTCTGCTTTTTCAGTCAGTTCCTTTATTGTAATCTTTTCAAGAGGCTTATGTGACCTCAATTCAATAAATGCATTACGGATTGCAGCCAAAGTTTTTTTCATTCTTAAATCCATTTTATTATCCTTTTTCCTCTATGTGTCTATTAATTGACTAATTTTAAAAATAGCACGTTGTTTTTTAGACTGGTGTCTATTATCTTTATAACAGAAATACAGAATAAGTCAAGAGGTAAACAATATGGACAATTATGGTTTTTACACAGGAAAAATATTTGATGCCCACGAATGGCTGGGCGCCCATGTGGAGGACGACGGTGTAGTTTTCAGAACATTCGCTCCATCTGCTTCAGGTGTGGTTCTTCTTCATAAAGGCAGGGAAATCCCTATGAACTGCATTTCCGACGGCAATTTCTATGAAGTAAAAGTTGCTGATGCAGCCTGTGGTGACACCTATGAATACAGAATTTACCATCACGGAAGCCAATATACCGACCACTGTGACCCTTATGGTTTTGGTATGGAATTAAGACCTGACCACAAATCAATTATAAGAAATCTTTCCTCATACAAATTCAGGGACAGTGCATGGATTAAGAACAGGACTTCATGTATTAACGGTCCTCTTAACATATATGAATTACATGCCGGTTCTTGGAAAAAGAAAGGTGATGGCCCTACCGACTGGTATAATTACAGGGAACTTGTAAAGCTACTCATTCCTTATCTTAAGGAAAACGGGTACAATTACATCGAGCTTCTTCCAATCAGCGAGCATCCATGCGATGAAAGCTGGGGTTACCAGAATACCGGCTTCTTTGCCCCTACAAGCAGATACGGCACCGCCGAAGACCTTATGTATATGATAGATGAACTTCACCGTAACAAAATCGGTGCAATACTTGATTTTGTGCCTGTGCACTTTGCTGTAGATTACTATGGTCTTGCCAAATATGACGGTTCTGCACTTTACGAATATCCCAACAATGACGTAGGTATCAGTGAATGGGGCAGCAATAACTTTATGCATTCAAGAGGTGAGGTCAGAAGTTTTCTCCAGTCATGTGCCAACTACTGGCTCCAGACTTTCCATTTTGATGGTCTCAGAATGGATGCAATCAGCCGTATAATTTATTGGCATGGTGATGAAAAAAGAGGTGTTAACGGTAATGCCGTTGATTTCATCAAATATATGAATCAGGGACTCAAAGACAGAAATCCGGGATGTTTCCTTGCTGCTGAGGACTCAACCAATTTTTCCAATGTTACCAAATCAGTGTCGGAAGGCGGACTTGGATTTGATTACAAATGGGATATGGGCTGGATGCATGATACATTATCATATTTTCAGATGTCACCGGATGACAGGTATAACAATTACCATAAGCTCACTTTCTCCATGATGTACTACTATAATGAAAAGTTTCTTCTGCCTCTCTCCCACGACGAAGTGGTTCACGGCAAAGCTACAATTTTACAGAAAATGTATGGGGACTACGATATTAAATTTCCTCAGGCAAGAGCTTTTTATATGTATATGATGGTTCATCCCGGCAAAAAGCTTAATTTCATGGGTAATGAACTCGGTCAGTTCAGGGAATGGGACGAAAAAAGAGAACAAGACTTTATGCTTCTTGATTTTCCTATTCATAGGGCATTTAACAATTACATTGCAGATCTTAACAAAAATTATCTTTCCCACCCGGCTTTTTTCGGAAAAGAATATGATTATGACGGTTTTAAATGGCTGGACTGTAACTCCCCTGACCGACTTATGTACTCTATTCTGAGAGAAGATAATAAAAGCCGTATATTTGCCATATTTAACTTCAGCAAATATGAGCAGATTGATTACCGGATTGAACTTCCGGATAATAAGGGTGTAAATATCCTTATGAACAGTGATTGGAAATGTTATGGCGGAAATGCCGATGAAAACAATGTGTTCTGGCATATTGACGGCAACACATTAACCTGCACAATGCAAAGGTTCAGTGCCGCATTATTTGAATTAAAATAAATCACTGAGAACATACGCCTCCTGTTGTCAGATTTACAGGTCTGACTTCCGGAAGGCGGTATGCCCTCAGTGATTTTTATATTTTATATATATTCAAAATATTCTAACATTTTTTTGTAATTATCCTGTGATAATCTGCAGGTCTCAGTAAGATATCCTTTTTCTGAAGTATACTCATTCAATCCTCTCCTGTAATATTCCTTTGCCGAATCTTCAATAACAAAAGGAGGAATATTGTTTTTAAGACATTCCTTAAACATTATAAGTCTCCCTACCCGTCCGTTACCGTCCTGAAAGGGATGTATTTTTTCAAACCGATAATGAAAATCAATTATATCTTCAAAAGTTATATTACTCATTTCCCTATAGTCTGTCAGTAACTTTTTTATCTCCGTAGGGACTTTTGACGGAGGCGTAGTTTCAACCATGCTTCCAATCATATTGGGGCGCTTTTTATATTCTCCCACCGCAAACCATTCTTTCTGACTGTCCGTTGTTCCGCTTTTCAAAATATAATGAACTTTTTTAATTATTTCCTCCGATAATTCTTTATCTGCAACGGATAAAATATAATCAAAACATCTGAAATGATTTACGGTTTCAATAATATCATCTACTTTTTCATGTCCCTCTATATCTCCAATGGTATGTGTCTCGTATATACTTCTTGTCTGGTCCTCTGTCAATCTGCTTCCTTCTATATGATTAGAATTGTATGCGAATCTTATTTGTGTCTGATGATATAATCCTCCCTTTAATTTCATCTCCATTTCTTCCCTAAGTCTGAAAATGGCAGAATTTTCATCAATATTTTTTTCATAAGATAAAATTGCACCGGGCTGGCAATCAAGATACTCACATATACTTTGAACTGTTGCCATTGATACATCCTCGTTTTTTGAAAGTTTGGCTAATGTGGCTGATGAAATACCGGTCTCATTTTTTAATTTTTCTTTTGATATTTCCCGTTCTTCCATTATTAAAAATAGTTTTTTATATGAAATCATTTTACCGCCTCCTAATATATATTATATTATTTCGCTTTAGTTTTGTAAATATTCATCATTTAGATATTTAAAGATATTTTTATATAAAAACAGGCTGCTCACACAATAGTGGAACAGCCTGTTTATTTTTTATATTATCCTATGTTATTACACGGCAACAACAAGGAAAAATTTAATAAGGAATATAATTGAAATTATATAAGTAAGAATTGAAACTTCCTTAGCCTTACCTGTGAATATTTTAATTACTGTGTAAGCAATTAATCCTAATCCAATACCATGTCCGATAGATCCTGATATAGGCATTGAAATTAACATAAGTGCTACAGGAACTGTCTGTGTCATATCATCAAAGTTAATTTTCTTAAGACCACTAATCATAAGGATACCAACATAGATGAGCGCTGCTGATGTAGCGGCAGGTGGAATAATTGCTGCAATAGGTGCAATAAACATACATGCAAGGAAAAGAATACCTGTTACCAAAGCTGTAAGACCTGTACGTCCGCCGGCTTCAACACCTGAAGCTGATTCTACGAATGTTGTAACTGTAGAAGTACCTGTTGCAGAGCCTACTACTGTTGCTACAGCATCTGAAATCAATGCCTGCTTCATGTTAGGCATCTCGCCATTTTCATCAACCATACCGGCTCTTGAAGCTGTTCCCACAAGAGTTCCGATTGTATCAAACATATCGATAATACAGAATGTAATTATCAGCGTAATTGCTGTGAACCATCCAATTTCAACAAATCCTGAGAAATTGAACTTAAATAAGGTTGTCTCCGCCATATCTGCGAATGGAGGTACAAAAGAAGCACCCTTAAGTGATGCAAATGGATTAGTATCAAGGAAGATAGCTTCGCCTGCCCAATAGATAACACAAGAAGCAAGCATACCAAGTAAAACGGCACCTTTAACTTTCTTATGAGCAAGTATAATGATAACAAATAATCCGATAAACATTGTCACTACAGCTAAAACCATTGCTGAGTAACCTGAGCCCATTGTATCTCTTGCAAGACCCGGTGTTAATGAACCGAAAAAGTCTCTCATTACATAGAAAGGGCCACCCTTATCACTATAAATACCCGCATTAGAACCAAAACCAATGTTCATAAGCATAAGACCGATTGCCGGAGCAATGCCAAGTCGTACTCCCAAAGGAATTGCCTGAACAATTTTCTCACGTATATTAAGTACAGAAAGAATAAAGAAAATAATACCTTCAATAAGGATTATGCAAAGTCCAGCCTGAAATGATTCAGTATAACTTAATCCCGTAATTGAAACAATATTACTTACAACTATAGCAAAAAAGCTGTTAAGTCCCATACCCGGTGCAAGGGCAAAAGGCTTGTTGGCAAGAAATGCCATTACGAACATACCGATTGCAGAAGCAATACATGTTGCGAGGAACACACCGTTCCATAACTCTGTCCCACCATTGGCACCAAAAGCCGTTAACAGGTTAGGATTTAATGCAATGATATAAGCCATTGTCATAAATGTGGTAAGACCTGCAACTATCTCAGTACGAACAGTAGTACCATTCTCTTTGAGTTTAAAAAGTTTTCCCATCTCTTCCTCCTTGGAATTTAATCGAGTGCTAAAATTATGCACTACTCATTTTAACACATTAACGTGTATTATTTCAATATTTTTTCGTAACATTCCGGTCTTCTGTCTCTGAAAAGTCCCCACTCAAGTCGCATTGCGGCTATTTCATCAAGGTCAAATTCCTGTAAAAGAATGTCATCGCCTTTTCTTCCCGACTCACAGAGCAGTTCGCCCGTAGCATCAGTAATAAATCCGGAACCGTAAAACTCCAGTGAAGAACTCTGGTTTCCGTTGGCATCACACGGCGTTACTTCTTCAAGGCCGTATCTGTTGGCTGCTATAACAGGAATAATATTAGCTGCGGCATGACCTTTCATAACATTACGCCAGTGCTTCATGCTGTCACAGTTAAGGATAGGTTCACTGCCAATCGCCGTAGGATAAAATAAAAGCTCCGCCCCATTAAGTGTGAGACACCTTGCTGTTTCCGGAAACCACTGGTCCCAGCATATACCGATTCCTATCTGTCCGTAAGTTGTTTTAAATGTCACAAATCCTGTATTTCCCGGAGTAAAATAAAATTTTTCCTGATAAAAATGGTCATCCGGAATATGTGTTTTCCTGTAAATTCCAAGTATTTTTCCGCAGTCAAGTACCACAACAGTATTATACAGAACATTTCCGTCCTTTTCATAAATACTCAATGGCAGAACAATATTTAGTTCCTCAGACACAGGCAGAAAATGTTTTACTGCATCATTATCCTCAACCGGTTTTGCAAAGCCGTAGTACTCATATCGTCTTTCCTGGCAAAAATATTGTCTCTCAAAAAGTTCAGGAAGCAGAATAATTTCTGCTCCTTTTTCTGCGGCAGTCCTTACAAGTCTGTCTGCCGTAAGAATATTTTCATTAACTTCCCTGCTGCACTTCATCTGAATGGAAGCAACACATACTTTTCTCATTATTTTCCTCCTTTAGGAATCTGTTGGGTAATGCAATGAATATTTCCTCCTCCAAGCAAAATCACATCTGCTTTGACAGGGCATACCGTCCTGCCGGGAAATTCCTTTTGCAGAATATTAACCGCTGTTTCATCATTAACATCACCAAATTGTGGAACAATAACACTTTTATTGGATATATAGAAATTAACATAACTGGCAGCCAGCCGTTCTCCTGCTTCTCTCACATCCTCGCCTTCTTCAAACACATATCCTTTTAGGTCACTTTCTTTAACAAGAACAGGAGTTGAAGGAACCGGCAGTTTAACAATCTCAATAGATCTTCCCATTGCATCTTTTTGTTGTAAAAGATATTCTTCACATCTTCTGCTCATCTCATATTGAGGATCATTTTTATCATCAGTCCACGCAAGCACTACTCTGCCCGGTCTTGTAAATGCACATATGTTGTCAACATGCTCATTAGTCTCATCATTATATATACCGCAAGGGAGCCAGAGAACTTTTCTGCCACCGAGTGTTTTAAGAAGTATATTCTCAATCTCATTTTTGGTCATTGAAGGATTACGGCCCTTGCTTAAAAGGCATGCTTCCGTAGTAAGAATTGTGCCTTCTCCGTCGCTGTGAATCGAACCGCCTTCAAGTACAAAAGGATGGGCGTCAAAAATCATATCTCCTGTATACTTTAAAAACCGGGAAGCTACCTTGTCATCTTTGTCATAATGCATATAAAGCCCGTCAAAGCTGCCTCCCCATGCGTTAAATTTCCAGTTAATTCCCATTCTGTTGCCTTTATCATCAACAACATAGGTAGGTCCCACATCTCTTGCCCATGCATCATCACTTTCTATAATCACAGCCTCCATATTTTCCTTAAGACTGTTTTTAACTTCTTCAATATGACATTCATCCGCAAGCATATATACTTTTTCACTTTTAGCAATGGCTTTGGCAACTTCCATAAAAGCTTTTTGGGCATCTCTGCCGTTATAAGGCCAGCTGCCCTGTCGCACGGGCCATATCATAATACAGCCGTCATGGGGTTCAAATTCACCGGGCATACGGTAATTTTTTATTATACTATAGTCCATTATCTATGAAAGCCTTTCTTTAAAGTCATTATATCCAAAAGATTTTATCAGACGGCAATCCCCGTTTCTATCCATTGAATATATGGATGGAAGCGGTATCCCGTTAAATGTATTATTTTTTACCATGGAATAAATCGCCATATCACAAAAAGTCAGGCGTTCGCCAATCTGAACATCATGGTCAAATCTGTAATTACCGATAATGTCACCGGCAAGACAGGTATTTCCGCCAAGCCTGTAGTCAAACTCTTTTTCCGGAATCTCTATAATGCTGCCTTCTGATAATGGTGGTGTGTACGGCATTTCAAGCACATCCGGCATATGGCAGGCCGCACTTCCGTCAAGAATAAGGCAGGTTATTCCGCTGTTTTTAACCTTATCAAGCACCGTTGTGATAAAATAACCTGCATTAAGTGCAACCGCTTCTCCCGGTTCAATATATACTTTGACATTATATTTTTCTTTTATATGGGTAATACAGTCGCATAAAAGCTCCACATCATAGTCTTTTCTTGTAATATGATGTCCACCGCCAAAATTTACCCATTTAACCTTCCTAAGAAGGAAATCAAACTTTTCTTCAACAACATCAAGTGTTTTCTTCAAATCATCCGAATTCTGCTCACAAAGCGTATGAAAATGTAGTCCGTCAATTCCGGTTAAATCTGCATTTCTAAGCAGGTCCGCAGTCACACCAAGGCGGCTTCCTTTTCCGCAAGGGTCATAAATTTCGTGTCCATTCTGCGTTGAAAATTCAGGATTAACACGTATTCCTATGCTGACGTTTCTGCATTTTTCTTTGTGTTTTTCTAACTGGGATATGGAATTAAATACAATATGGTCACATATTTTTACAAGTTCATCCATATCCTCATCCTTATATGCCGGAGCAAAAACATGGTTTTCCCTGCCCATTTCTTCTCTGCCAAGTCTTGCTTCATAAAGTCCGCTGGCAGTTGTTCCTGATAAATACTTTCCAATCAGCGGATACAAGGCATAATTGGAAAACGCTTTCTGTGCCAGAAGCACATGACAGCCTGTTTTTTTCATAACATCTGCAAGAACTTTGCAGTTTTCCTCTATGATATTTTCATCTATAACATAGCAGGGTGTTGGTAACTCGTTAATTTTCACTTTATAACCTCGCCGATTATTCTACAGTTGCAGGATTCTCATCAACAACCCAAGGAAGTCCGAACCTGTTAAGGGCCTCCATATATGGATCCGGGTCAAACTGTTCAGTGGTGAATACACCAGGTTTTTTCCATATTCCCTGACATACAAGCATTGCTCCAATCATAGCCGGTACTCCTGTAGTATAACTGATTGCCTGACTTCCCACTTCCTTATAACATTCCTGATGGTCACAGACATTATAGATGTAAATTGTCTTTTCTTTACCATCTTTAACGCCGTTAAAAATACATCCTATATTAGTTTTGCCAACTGTTCTCTCTCCAAGTGAAGCCGGGTCAGGAAGAAGTGTTTTAAGAAACTGGATTGGAACTATTTCCTGTCCATTATGCATAACCGGTTCCGTTGACAACATTCCCACGTCTTCAAGACATTTCATGTGGGTAAGGTAGCTCTGTCCGAATGTCATAAAGAAACGGATTCTTTTTACTCCCGGAATATTTTTAGCAAGGGATTCTATTTCCTCGTGGTGCAGAAGATACATATCTTTCATTCCTACCTGTGGGAAATCATATTCCCTCTTAATGCTCATGGCAGGCACTTCAATCCATTTGCCGTTTTCCCAATAACTGCCCGGTGCACTTACTTCCCTTAAATTAACTTCGGGATTAAAATTAGTTGCAAAAGGATAACCATGGTCACCACCGTTACAGTCAAGAATATCTATTGTATGGATTTCATCAAAATAATGTTTCAGGGCATAAGCTGTATACACACTTGTTACGCCGGGATCAAAACCGGTTCCAAGAAGTGCGGTAAGTCCGGCGTTCCTGAATTTATCTTCATAAGCCCACTGGTAGCTGTAATCAAAATATGCACTGAAGCCTTCTTCTTTGCACCTTTTTTCATACTTTTCCCTCCAGACTTTATCCATTGTATCCTCCGGTTCATAATTAGCAGTGTCAATATAATCAACGCCTGCTTCAAGGCATGCATCCATTATTGTAAGATCCTGATAAGGCAATGCCACATTAAGAACTGCCGTTGGTCCATACTCTTTAATAAGTGCAACAAGTTCTTCAACATTATCTGCGTCAACTTTAGCTGTTGTAATTCTTGTCTTAGTATGTGGTGCAAGTTTTTCTTTAACCGCCTCACATTTTGAAACCGTCCTGCTGGCAATACAGATATCCGTAAATACCTCACTGTTCTGACAACATTTTGCTATTGCAACTCCTGCAACTCCACCGCATCCGATAATTAATAATCTAGCCATTCTCTTTTTCCTCCTGTTCTAATAAATCCTCAACATATTTTGGCAGCATAAAAGCTCCAAGGTGAAGATTAGTTGTGTAATACCATGTTTTAAGATGTCTCTCTTCCCATCTTTTTGAATCAAAATCATTAAGCGGGTGATATTTTTTACTGGCAAAACCAAACATCCAGTAGCCGCTGGCACATGTAGGCACATGCGCCTGATATACCCTGCTTATAGGAAAACTTCTGTATACTTTCCTGTGCATTGAACGGAATGCTGATTCATCTTCATCAAAGAAGGGGCTTCCATGCTGATAAACCATTATTCCATCTTCCTTAAGTGCCTGATAACATATTCCATAAAATTCTTTAGTAAAAAGTCCTTCCGTGTGTCCAAACGGGTCTGTAGAATCATTTATAATTATGTCATATTCTCCTTTTCTGCCTCGCAGAAACCTAAGCCCGTCCTGATGATATATATGCACCCTTTCGTCATTAAGGCCTCTTGCCGTATCCGGAAAATATTTCATACATACCTCTACGAGTTCTTCATCAGGCTCAACAACATCTATTTCTTCAATTTCGGGATATGCTGTAAATTCGGTGCATACGCCTCCGTCACCGCCGCCTATTATAAGCACTTTTTTAACATCGGGATGTACCGACATCGGTACATGCGTAACCATCTCGTTATATATAAATTCATCTGCTTCTGAAAATACAATACTTCCATCAAGAACAAGTATTCTGCCAAAAGATTCAGATTGCAGTATTTCTATACGCTGATATTCACTTTGTCCCGAATAAAGCTCTTTTTCAATTCTGATATCAAGGCAGACATTTTCTGTCTGATAATCAGAGAACCACATTTCTGCTTTTTTCCCTGCCATCTCATTTCTCCTGTATGATTATTTTAAAACCCTGATATTTTCCACATCCGGGTCAGCCGCACCCTGAAGGCTGCAGCCTTTTTCTTTTGAAAAAACAATATGTTCAATTATCTCATCTGTTATCAGCTCTCCCGGTGCAAGTATTGGAATTCCCGGTGGATAACACATTACGAATTCACCACAGACATTTCCTGCACTTTTTGAAAGCGGCATTGAAACCTTCTCTGCATAAAATGACTGTTTAGGACTTTTAACAACTTCAGGCTCTATAAAATCTACACATGCAAGGTTGCTTCCATCCTTTGCATAAAGTCTTTTTATATCCTCCAATGCACCTACCAATCTCTCAATATCCCTTAACCTGTCGCCGATTGAGATGTATGCCATAATGCTTCCAAGGTCCCCGAATTCAATCTGAATATCATACTCATCCCTGAGCAAATCATACACTTCTATTCCCGTGAGCCCGATATTCCTTGTATATATGCAAAGCTTGGTAACGTCATAATCAAAAACATTAACACCATCCACAAGTTCACGCCCGTATGCATAATATCCACCGATTCTGTTAATTTCTTCTCTCGCATATTCTGCCATCTCAACAACTTTGTCAAAACATTCTTTTCCACGCAGGGCAAGATTACGTCTGCTAAGGTCAAGACTTGATAAAAGTAAATAACTTGCCGACGTTGTCTGAGTAAGATTAATTATCTGTCTTACAAGTCCTTTGTCCATATTTTGTCCCGTCAAAAGCACGGAACTTTGCGTCAGGCTTCCACCCGATTTGTGCATGGATACCGCCGCAAGGTCTGCCCCTGCCGCCATGCCCGATATTGGTAAATTACTTCCAAAGTAAAGATGTGTTCCGTGCGCTTCGTCACACAGTACTTTCATCCCATGGCTATGTGCCAAATCGGTTAATGATTTCAAATCACTGCAGATTCCGTAATATGTGGGATTGTTAATAAGCACCGCCACAGCATCAGGATTTTCTTCTATTGCCTTTTGCATCTTATCCACAGGTACCCCAAGCGATATACCAATCTCAGGATGTGTTGTAGGATTAACATAAACAGGTACCGCCCCGCATAAAATCAGTGCATTAATCACGCTTTTATGTACGTTTCGCGGTAAAATAATTTTGTCTCCTTCTTTACATACAGACAAAACCATCGCCTGTACAGCACTTGTTGTCCCTCCAACCATCAGAAATGCTCCTGCCGCATTAAAGGCATCTGCCATCAGTTCTTCTGCTTCTGAAATTACTGACACCGGATTGCAAAGATTATCAAGAGGCTTCATGCTGTTCACATCAAGTCCTACACATTGTTCTCCAAGTAAATCACATAATTCCGGATTACCTCTTCCTCTCTTATGTCCCGGAACATCAAAAGGTACTACTCTCTTTTTCTTAAATCTTTCCAGTGCATCACATATAGGCGCATGCTTCTGTTTTTCCAAATCCATTTGAAGGTCTCCTTATATATATAAAAATAACAGGTGGTATCATTACCACCTGTTGTCGTCCAATATAAATAATTATATGTTGCCAGAGTATTCAGCACGATAAAAGCCTACTGCTCTTATTGACTTTCACAAGATGATAATGTAATCAATAATGCGGATTATCCGCCCGGCAGCCGACCCGCCTGTCCGTAAGGCTCTCTTCATAAATGAAGCGGTCTGAATTGACTCTCGTCACTAAAATGTAATTTAACACAAGTTATTTATATATGCAATATTTTTTTACGCTTTTACATCAACTTGATTTAGGATACAGGTAACTTACCCATTGACTTTACACTTGTATCTATTACATATGTCTGTGGATTCTTATCTTCATCGCTGGATAACGTTATGGTAAGGACGGTTCCGTCATATGAATAATTGTCAATTCTGGCATTCTTACTTGTTGAATCAAGGACTGTCATCTTATCAAGGTCAATTATAATATATGGACCCTTGACAGAATCAAAATCCATTATTGAACCTTTTATCTTATATGCAAACCTGTCATCTGATGGCTGATTCAATGTATTGCTATTGGAAGCATTGGTTGTGCTATCTTCACCAGCCTTTACAGAAGTTGTCTGCTGTTCTTCATCCTTTGCCGGAGTGGTCACTTCAGCTTCATTATTGTCACTTGAATCAATGGTATAATCTTTATTAACAAGCGAATCATTGCCTGCATTGCCACATCCTGCTAACAACGCCATCATAAGTATAACCGGTACAAGTAACTTTTTCATAAAAATTCCTTCTTTCATTGAACCATTTCTTTTACTTCAACCACATTATACTACCCTTGTCAAGAGGTTATGAAAATCATTAATATCGTTTAGTTTATTTTACATTTTCATTTCATATTCATTTTCTCTGTTTTTTCTTCTTTAATCATCTTAAATGCCTTTTGCAATTCAGTTTCCGGTACACCAAGTAAAGAAGCAATTTCAGGATTACTCATGCCTCTCTTTTTTAGATTGTTGCTTAATGTTACCCATGATTTGTATTTTTCCTTTAGTTCTTCAGCTTTTCCCTTAGCTCTGCCTTCTTCTATTAATCCTTCAAATGCTTCGCACATATCGAGTCTCTCCTTCCCTTCGATAAATACATATTTGCTGTTTGTAAGTTCATTAATCAATGTTACTGTACTTTTGGTTAAGTCCGGCTTATATTTCTCGTTGTAGTCTTTAAGTGCTTCTGTGCTTTTACTGTATTTCACATAGGCAATAACATCTTT
>ULUJ01082023.1_pt1 | contig 29662 bp, 24 predicted proteins | sample 1958381 | NCBI WGS metagenome assembly ULUJ01 (sample SAMEA4835757, study PRJEB28245) | human gut metagenome | biome: gut microbiome; material: fecal sample | place: Denmark | collected 2008 | reverse complement strand
AAATAAACAATATGAAAAATATAAAAATAGGAAATTATTATGGATTCTTTAAGGGCTGTTCAGACAAATTAATATTAGGAAAGGTAGATGATTATGGAACCTTTGTCTTCTTCGACAATTATCCTGGACCTATTGATTACAAGAATATTAAAAGGATAGAAGTTAATCAACTTAATTGTGAAAGTTTGGGATGGAGAAAGAATCCCACATCACCATCTTCATATATTATTGATGATAAATCACACCTAATTTTTAATCTAGAGAAAGCGATATTAGTATATACAGAAGAAGATAATATAAGATTAATAAATATCAAATATTTGGACGAGTTCAAGACATGTATCGATTAAAGTAATAGCATATTTACAACAGATTATTACTCAATATCTTATAGCTAATAAGTCAGAAATATGGTCGTTATCTTTAATGGTACATTCAAAAGGGTGAAGATTTAACGCTTTTATTAATTCTTAACTCATTTTGAAGATGACAATATAGTGTTTCCTTCTTTTTTCAGTGCTATTCACTTCCAATATTTCACTTTATCTCATTAATCAAATCTCTGCAAAAATAGTATGCCATCAGTCGCAAACATAATTTTTTATTCAAATATTTTTCATTTATTTCAATTCATGGAAAAGTCCCTGCAAACTTCCAATATTTTACAAGGACTTTCTCTCTTTAATAAGACGAAGCATCAACGCTTATCTGGTATTCCATAATCCAGCCAATGGATCGGGTCAACACGTGGTTTGACTAAACGTTTTAATTCAAATGTCAGACTGCGAACCTCTGCCAATTTGCGTGAGGCGTTAGGGACAATTTTATTTAATTCCGCACGTTGACGATCGACTCCTGCATTAAGTCTTTCTCCTTCATTTACAGCAGCTTCCAGTTTATGCAAATCATCTATGCTGATTCCATAGTTTTTCACCGTTTCCAAATATTCTTTCAAACCTTTGATTAAAGTCCGTGCCTTGTCCAAATACATTTCATTCGTCTTTGACATATTTTCCAGATTATTAGTTAGCAAGGATTAATCCGTCCCTTGCATGACGGTCATACAAAAATAGCGAAAAAAGCGCAATGTTTGCCCGGGAAATTACGGTATTTACATGTTAAATATAACAAATACAAGCACTTATAAGAGATACCAAAGTGGAAGTTAGCATTGTACATTCTCTTATTCCCTCCTTGCAAGATACTCGATGGCATAAACCGGCCAACGTGGTACTTTCCGGATCTTTGTCCGGACAGAAGGAATGTCGCACAGCAGGAAGAGGGCCGCAAGAGCTAAGGCGAACCAGATGACATAGCCGTATACTTGTTTTATTGTCACCATCATCATAGAGTGCAGGAAATCGTTCCCAATGTACTCCCCGAAATCAAAATGCGCCATATTTAAGTGGGTGAGGGTAAGTTGCTGCCCATAACTCATCATATTTTCGTTCATAAGATGTGAGAAGATAGTGGTATAAATACCATAACCAGCCGCTCCTGCCAGATACATATGTAGGATGTTGAACACGAACAGGCCCATGAAAAACTGTTCAAGGCTGGGGACCGATTCGTCTAAAGCCCACATCAACGCTGGGGCAAGTATGGCATAGGCAAATCCTCGCAAGAATATAGCAAGCCGGTACTGCTCGATGTTGACATTCATGTCCAGTGTGAAGTACATCAACATGCCATAGAACGCGATACAGATAAAAGCGATTCCAAAGAGTTTCCATATCTTCCATTTCCTGACTTTCAGCCAATAGATATCCAGCAGGATACCGGCGTACATACCGGGAAGCACCCACATATACTGCGCCTCTTTGGTGAGTTCCTCCAGCCGGATAACCTCACAGTAAAGTATCTCTTCCATTGTGTGTTCTGCACCGAAAGCAAGTTCGGCAAAGAAAGTAACAATGAGAATGGGAACGACGTTGCGACGTGTAAAAAGACTGAGCTCGACGTAAGGGTAACGGCAGTAGTACAGCCGGTAGAGCACGATGCTGAAAAGTACAATGGCAACACCTGTCAGGAGGCGAATACGGAACGAGTCCAACCACATGAAATAGTCGCCATACACCACGATGTACGACACCACCAGCATCAGCCCGCAGATGAGCAACGCTCCCTGAAAGTCAATTCCCTTGAGTGACAGCCGCTGGGGCATGGGACAGAACGGGCGGCAGAAGACGGTTTGTGTGAGCAGCACGAACAGCATGGTACCTATAGTGAAGACGTGCATCATCTGCCAGGTGAAATGATGTCCGAACCAGGCTGCCAGCCATCCGCTACCTTCTATCGCTGTGAGCAGGATAATGTGGAGTATTGGAAAGAAGACCGCAAAATCGCGTCGGGGCGTAATCCAAAGCTGGATGTTGCTCATACACTCGAACGTTCCTTGTATCTTGGCCATTCCGGCAATGAAGCACACCACAGTCAGTACAGGCATCGACTGACAATGCATTGTCAACACATTGCATACGCCAAGAACAATGGCAGAACTGCAAAGCAACTGCTGGTTGGTGAAACGGAACTTCATGCGGAAGAGCATAGGAAAATACACGGCCATGCCCGCAAGGGTGGCATAAAGCAGGAAGAGTACATCCTCAATCATGAAGTTGGTGGTGCCGCGGATACCATCCAATGCACCGAGGTAAACGCCCCCGCTGAACTGAAAGCAAAGGGCGGTCAGCACGTACAGCCAGGGCTGGATACGGCGAGGTACCCACCCCTTCATCATCGGCATGGAAAAGCCCATGCCGGGAGGAGGACCGCCGGCACTCTTCATAAAAAATTCTGTTAATTGTCCCATTGCGCATTACTCCTTAACGATACATTCCACATTATAACCACCCTTTAGCTTGGTGACATCACGGTCGGTGTCGAGCTTGATACGTACGGTAATACGCTGTTCTACCTTCACAAAATTGCCGGTGGCATTGTCGATAGGAATCAGTGAGAAGGCACTGCCGGTAGCATCGGAAATGCGTTCTACCGTGCCCGTATATTCCACACCTGGAACGGCGTCAGCTGTAATCTCCACCTTATTGCCCACCTTGATATGCGGCAACTGACTTTCCTTGTAGTTTGCCTCAATCCAACGTTCATCCTTGTCGACGATACTCACCAGTGTCTGACCCGGATTGACAAGCTGTCCTGCATGGATATCCTTCGTGCCGACAGTACCGTCGCAAGTGGCAATGATGTAGCAATAAGATAGATTAAGGCGGGCAAGGTCGACAGCACGGCGGGCCAGTTCTATTCCCTGCTCCGAAGCAGAAAGATGATGTCCCTGTTCGGCTACAACAGCTGACTGCATCTGGCGTGAACGAACAGCCTGCTCATAGGCAGCCTTGGCACTCAGATAAGCCGTATGTACCTTGTCATATTGTTGTGGGGTGACGGCATCCTGACTGAGGAGGTTCTTGAAACGGTTATCCTCACGCATGGCATTCTCCATCTGCGCACGTGCCGATTCGATACCTGCCTCAGTAACGGTCATGCTTGTTCTGGTGGTGACGATGCTGCTTGCCGTCCCCATCGAGCCCTGTTCCGCACGGAGAAGGTCTGTTTCGGCCTGAGCCAGCCGCAGACGGAATTCTGCATCCTCGATGATAACGAGTGTATCGCCCTTCTTTACCTGCTGAAAATCAGTAAAGCGAACCTCGCGGATAAAACCTTGTATACGACAGCTCTGAGGCACGATATTCTGACGAACACGGGCATTGTCAGTAAATTCTCCTCGGCCGAAGTGCATAAACTGACTGAACACATAAACAGCTCCACCCAGAAGGCAAAGCACAATAAGCGCATTATATAAATAGACGTATATCTTGTTCTTTTCCATTATTATAAAGTATTTGTTACGTATTTGAGTTTGTAGAAGTTATAAAGCATCCCGATTCGGGCATTGACCAGAGCCATTTCGGCAGAGAGTTTCATGTTGGAAGCATCAACCATATCGGTAAGGAGTGCAAGATCATTCTGATAACGTTTTTGCACCACGGAGTAATTCTGATTGGCAAGTTCCACCTGCTTCTGTTGTGTCTTCACCTCGGTGTAGGATGTCAGAAGGTTCGTATAGCTTGCTTGTACGCCATTCTCTACCCCCTCACGTGCCAAGGCGAGTGCTTCCTGCGACTGCTGGTATTCTATACGAGCCTTGCGGATATTGTGTTTATTCTTCCATAGACTGCCAAGGCTGAACTTTACGCCGATTCCGACAAACCATACGTTTATATTGCAATCTTTCGGAATGAGGTCTTGCGTATAGGGTCCATAGAGCTGGTTCTCTGCTATAATAGCCACCGAAGGCAATGATTTTGCTTTTACCTGCGTCACGTTCTGCTCCGCCAGATTTGTGGCAACTGTTGCCTGACGGATACCAAGGTTATTGTCTGCTGCTGTCTGTTGCCATGTTTCTTGAGCAGCGATTGCCGAGAGCGCATTTATTTCGTTGTCAAGCTCATTTTTATCGGGAGCTATAATAGTCTGCTCCGGTAAATGAAGTGTCGTAACCAACTGGTGGTTGATGACGGTAGAAGCATCGGTGAGCTTCGTCAACGTGAGTTGGAGACTCTGTAATTGAAATTCATAGCGGGTGATGTCGTTCTGCAGAACTGTACCCTCCCCACGCCGGGCTTTCATTTGTTCAATCTCCTTCTGCGTCAGTGCGATATTCTGGCGGACTACTTCTATCTGATTGCCCAGCTTGCAGAGGTCAAGATAATAACCAGTCAACAAGAAACGTACCTCTTGACGGTTCTTTTCTACATCGAGTTCAGCCATTTCCTTGTCCAGTTCCGCCATTCGGACACCAGAACGGATAGCACCACCGGCATACACAACCTGTGACACTTGAGCCGTAAAACTGTTCCCCCAGTGGGGAGTGTCCTGCTTACCGTTTGCCACGGGAACAGTTCCTACACCCGGCACAATGTAATCAGTCGTTCCATCGGTCGAAAAACCTCGCGAGAGCATGAATGCGTTGCCTGTATAACTGCCTTGGAGATTCAAGTCCACACTCGGCAGCAAAGCCGATTTGGCTGCTGCCACCCCTTCATCAGCTGCCCGCAGAGCTGCCTCACTTACTCTAACCTTCTGACTTTGCTGGTCTGCAAGATTGTAAAGTGTTGTGAGTGTCATTGTCTGCACAGCCTTCTCTTGCGCACATATAGGCACAAAAAAAGCCCCTTCGGCTATCAATGTAATAGCCAAAGCGGAATAAGCCATAAGTTTGTTCATGAAATAAAAATAGATGTATTGTTGTTCATTATTCTTTTCCTTTAACCGTTAACTATAAGCCGTTAACCTTTGCTCATTCCCTCGGAAATACTAATAATGAACTGAGAGTCCGGACAGCATAGAATCTGTCTCAATGCGCTACTGACGACCACATCAGGGAATAATATAAAAAGATGAAAGCCGAAATTCGAGCACTATTGATTAAGAAATCCAGTACAAAAGTACAAATAAAATTTCAATTCTGTGACTCAAAAGTGCACTAATTCTTGATATATGATGCATAACCTTATTCAGACAAATTTATTAGTTTGGGGTAGTGATGCACAGTTTAATCTATCATTCTATCAAGGATTTCAGTAAAGCAGACAGTCGCTTTATTATGTGCCCAACAGCTATGTCCATTATAGTTAAAACACTCTCAGGCACCTTTATGGATAAAGTATAGCTATCTGAAACTTTGCCTTCTTCAAACAATATTATTTTAGATGGAATGGTTTGTGTTTCCGTCACTTCAAAAGGAGAAAAAGTTTTTTTGAATGTTAAAAAAAATAATATATCATATGAAATTGGGAATGAATCCTTTCCCCCGGTCTTTAATACAAGAAACAATATACACGAAAAAACAAATAGAGTTAAGAGGCAATATTCTTATATAGATTATTTTTATACTTTTGTAGATTTTCTTTTATAGAAAAATGAAAAAATACATTGTAACTGCGCTTGTTGTGGTATCTTCTGTGTGTGCCATAGCAGGTGAGAAGCCGACATCGGGAGTGATGTTTGATGCTTCGAAAGGCGTGGCGGGGTCTATTTCTATGCCCAATGGAAAAGTAGTGAACTATACTGCCTACACAAAACTTTATTATGTTACAAATGTGGAGGACTCCACTTATCAGTATATGAATATATTCATTCCTGATGGAGCCGATCAGTCAACACCTATCTTCATGCCAAATTATGTGGGTGGCTATATGGCGGCAAAACCACAGTCAGTCAATGCGGGTGATGCCTCAGGCCGTGCCTTGGCGGAAGGGTACGTTGTAGCAATTCCCGGAGTCCGCGGACGTAATTCTGTCGTTACAAATACCAGGGGCGAAAGCGTATATACAGGACGTGCGCCAAAAGCCCTGCTGGATTTGAAAGCAGCCGTACGCTATCTGCGACATTTCGACAAAGAGATGCCCGGTGATGCTGAAAAAATCATAACCGATGGAACAAGTGCGGGAGGAGCCATGTCTGCCCTATTGGGAGCTACAGGTAACAATCCTGTCTATGAAGATTACTTGAAGGAAATGGGTGCAGCAAATGAACGGGATGATATTTTTGCGGCCGTTTGTTTTTGCCCGATTACAGACTTGGATCATGCCGATGCGGCCTATGAGTGGCTATATGGTTGTACAAACAATGTCACAAGGCATCTGAGCGATGAACAGGCGGAAGTGTCTAAAGAATTGGCTTCGCAATATCCAGCTTATCTCAACAGTCTGAACCTTAAAAAAGCGGATGGTACCCTTCTCACATCAGACAATTATCTGGATTACCTCAAAGAACTGTTGATGAAAAGCGCCCAGGAATCCAAAGATTATGGAGCCACAATCCCCGATAGCATCGGATTTGCATTCAGTGGAATGCCCCAATTCATCGCTCCTGTAAACGGAGGTATGAGAGAACATGGACGGCCGGCGCTAAGACCGGAAAGAAGTGCAAAAAGTCAAGGAGAATATATTACGGATTTGGACTTGGAGCGGTATTTGAATTATGTAGTCTCAAAGACACCACTAAAGACACCTCCAGCATTTGATAGCGAAGGAGTGGTTGGAAACAATGCAAGTGGTGAGAATGAAGAATTTGGCGATGAGAATGGTAGCTCTGTCAATTTCACCGACTATTCCCTTCAAAAGTCTACTGGAAATGAAGATGCGCAAGTCGACTCAAGAATCAAGACAGCCGTGAAGCTGATGAACCCGATGAATTTCATTTCTGCGCCTAACACGACAGTAGCCCAGCATTGGTATATCCGTCATGGCGCGATAGACCGGGATACGGCTTTTCCTGTTCCAATAAACCTTGCGACCAAACTTCAGAACGAAGGAAAAAATGTAGATTTCAAACTCGCATGGAATCGTCCCCATTCCGGCGACTATGCTTTGAATGAAATGTTTGAATGGATTAAAAGTTTATTAGATAAGCCTTAAGCTATACAACAGTCTAAGGATTGGCAGCCAGAGGAAATGTGCCAGATTCAATTGTTGGAAATATGAACTTATGATTGAAACTAGAACGTCTTAAATAGAGAAATAAAGGGTCGTATCAACTTGATATAGAATAATAATATGACCCTTTAAAATAAACACTTAAAGTAAAGGTAGTCCAGAATCTAAAAGTAGCAAGAAATTTGGTATATTTACGATTATCTTCGGATTATTGATTATCTTCTCATTGAAAATCTTCTTTACTGTTGGTGGTCATAATTCCCTTCTACTACATTGTTAACTTCTCTTTTAACTTGGGTTTGCTCCCGATTGTCAAACTTATTAATGTAAAATTGATACTTTTATTGCTATATTTTGTTTTTTTCTTTTATCAAAATCTGATAAAATATATTATTTTGCAATAAAAATGAGAACGAGTAACATAATGCAGACAAAAAACTGGATGGCACTGGTAGGATTAACTTGTGCCGCATTTATCTTTAACACTTCTGAGTTCATTCCGATAGGACTCTTGACAGATATTGCGAATGACTTCTTGACAACAGAAGCTCAAGCTGGAATGATTATATCGATTTATGCTTTTGTAGTCATGCTACTTTCGTTACCTCTTATGATTGTAGTATCCCGATTTGAGATGAAAAAGCTCCTCTCCAGTGTAATTTTTGTGTTTGTAGGATTTCAGCTTCTCTCAGCAGTATCCATAAGTTATCACATGCTGATGTTATCAAGAATAGGTGTGGCGTGTGCTCACGCTATATTCTGGTCTATTGTTTCGCCACTGGCCGTAAGAACTGTGCCGGAGAAATATAAATCGCTTGCATTGAGCATGATTGTAACCGGCACGTCAGTTGCTATGATATTTGGACTACCTATTGGTAGAATCATAGGGCTGCATATTGGATGGCGGATGACATTTCTTTGCATAGGAATATTCGCTTTCGTCCTCATGATTTACCTTATGTTGATACTTCCGAAAGTACCGAGTCGGGGAACTTTCTCATTGCAAAAGCTACCGTTCCTTTTTAGAAGGTCTATCTTGTTGGATTTTTTTATTATTTCATTTGCTATCGCTACCTCATATTACACCGGATATAGTTACATAGAGCCATTTTTAAAACAGGTTGCAGGACTACAGGATAATTGGATTACGGTCACATTGGTAATATTTGGCGCCATGGGTATATTAGGTAGTCTTGCTTTTTCCAGATTTTATAATAAGAATCCTTACAAGTTCACAGACTTTGTACTTTTGGGTATCTTTGGTTGTCTTATGCTACTTCAAGCCGCTGCATGTTGCTGTTTAACCATTATCCTGTTGTGTGCCTTGTGGGGAATGGTATTTACAGCCTCTAATGTGGTATTGCAGGCTGAAACAATAAACAACTCACCAATAGAAGCTGCATCCGTATCGATGTCAATATTTTCCGGTATTTTTAATTTGGGAATAGCATGCGGCACTTATATAGGTGGGCAGGTATGTACACACTTTTCTATGTCGGACATAGGCTATGCAGGAGCTGTACTGGCATTTCTAACATTTATCTATTGGAATAAGATTATCAAAAAGAAAATGAAAGAAAAGGTTTGTTGTTAGTGATCTTTTAGCTGTTGAATTACATCATCCAGATATTTTTTACCGATTGGAAGTACCTTTTCATCTTTAGTCAGTGTAACTTCAGACCGCGAGAAACGTGAAATGCGGCAACGGGATACTAAAAACGAGCGATGGATTCTTATAAATTCTTCTTGCGGTAATTGTTCTTCAATTGTACGCAGAGGCATTTTGGAGAGCACGGACGTACCATCTGCAAGATGTACCTTGACGTAATTGTCTATAGATTCAATGTACAGAATCGTATCTATAGAAACGGTTACATTCTTATATTCCGACTTTAATATGAATTGACGTGTGGCAGATTCGGATGTGCGGAGCAAATCGTTCATACGCAACCATTGTTCTGCCTTTTGCATGGCGCGGTCGAAACGCTCGTAGAAGTATGGTTTGTGTAGGAAATCCACAGCGTTTACCTCAAAGCCATCCAATGCATAGTGTGCGTATGCGGTGGTGAATATCAGGCAGCAAGACGATGGGAGCTGCCGGGCCAGTTCAATACCGGACGTACCGTTCATCTCAATGTCGAGCAGTACGATGTCAGGCAACCATTCATGGATACGTTGCATTCCCATGCGTGGCTTGCTATATGTTTCCAGCACTATATCTCCACGGCGTTCACAATACCGTTCTATGATATTCAGTGCAATGGGTTCGTCATCTATGGCTATTACTTTCATGCTGTTTCTTCCAGTTTTATTTCAAGTCGGACGCGGAATATCCCTTCATTTCCCTGTTCAATGTCTAAACGGTGGCGGTCGGGATACAATAATTCAAGCCTGCGACGGCAGTTCTTTATACCCATACGTCCGGAGCTTTTCACTTCACGGTCGAATGTAGAGTTCGTCACTTCAAAATATAGTTTATCAGCCTGTTGGCTAAGCCGGATATGTATAAAGCAAGGATCGTTGGAAGATACTCCGTATTTAAACGCATTTTCCACGAATGTAATAAGCATCATAGGGGGAATAGGAATTTCTTCTCTCTCCACATCGTGTGTAAAACGGACGTCTGCCAGTTCATTCAATCGCAGTTTCTGAAGAGCTATGTATTGTCCGATATAATCCACTTCTTCCGCCAGAGGGATAAATTCCCGGTTGGCATTGTTGTACATATACTTGGTCAGGTTGATAAAACGTTCAAGAGTTACCTCTGTCTTGTCAGACTGGGTAATAAGCAATCCGTAGAGCGTGTTGAGCGTATTGAAGAGGAAATGCGGATTTATCTGTGCTTTATAGAGTGCGAGTTCCGCCCTGTTACGCTCATATTCCATTTCAGCCCGCGCCAGCTTTTGTCTGTATACTTCTTTTAGCATTCCTACAGCAAAACAAAAAATGACAACCAGAATGTAATGTAGCCATATTGCCTGTTGGTTCTGCCTGATTCCCCAATTGGGATACGGAGAAATCTCACGTTGTTGCTGATGGACGTGGTAAAGTGGTGATGTTATTTCGTAGGCTGAAAAAAAGAAGGTGACAGACAGCGAGAGTAGCACCGTTATCAGTGCTACCACACGCTTTTTGCCTTTCAGAAACAGCCTGGGAATAATGAAGTATTTGTATAAAAAATAGGTAACATACAGCCATCCGACAAACGAACAGAAAAATAAAGGATATGTGCCCCACCATCTTTCCACCGGGAATGCGTATATTACCAATGGCAATAGGATGAAGCAGAATGCCAGATCGATGTAAAGCGTTGCATTTTTCATCAGACTTCATTTTTATAAACTGTTTTTCCTTGAAAAAGGGATGCTTATTATTTATGTTGCTCAAACAGCCAATCCTGCACACCTTCTATGCCGTATGCCACGAACCATGTGGCGCGATGATTGCCGCCTGTAAGATGGGTAAACAGCAGATGGTTGCCTTCAGCACGCATTTTGTTTGCTTCCTCGGAGAGTTGTTCCTTTGGCAACGTCATATCCCATGTTGCTTCTGATACCTTGCTACCCTGACTACGCCACAATTCTACGGCTTGTCCTTGTAATGAATTGGACGAAGTATCGCCTTCGCATGAAATAATCCAGATGTTCTGTTTGTCCAACGGGCCCATTAGGGAAGGATTCCATTTTCCTGCTACAAGTAGTGCACCGGCAAATAAATCCGGCTCTTTTAACATCAACACAATGGATGACATGCATCCCATTGACTGGCCTGTGGTATAAATGCGTTTCGGGTCAATGGAATATTTAGTCTGGAGCTCTTTTAATAAAGCAATGGTAGCATCAAGGTGGTGGCTGTAATTCCAGTTATCATCTACCGTAATGACCGGATACTCCGGGGCAACAACGATGCACTTATGACGTGCTTGTGCTTCCGGCTCTGCCCACGAAGTTGCACCGTTCCCCTGATAAAGAGTGTGCGTGACGTCTCCGCTGGCCACCCCCGCATCGTGGATGAAGAGTACCAGAGGATATTGTTCAGCCGGATTATAGTCTTCCGGCAAGTATATATTATAAGGTAATACTTGTCCAGTGTACGGACTTATAAATTCTTCTTGTCTGAAATCATCTGCAACGAGGCATTTTTCGGAAGTACTTTCTATCGGCAAGGTGTTTGCCTTGTAGGTTTTTCCTGCACTGGTTTTTATATCGGCGGTTTGCGTTACTACGGCATTACCGGGATATTTGTCATTTCCTCCAGTGCTCCATCCTGCCCGTAATCCCGGACCTCCCTGCATGCGATCGCGTTCCTGTTTCTTTTCTTTGTCAGCCTCGGTAGGCATTTGAGGCTGAGCATTCAAATCTACTTCTGCCTTTACTTCAATGATGACATACTGTCCGTCTGCTCCTTGTTGCGCTCGTTCGGGAACATTGTTGGCATATATGCGTGTCACCTCCTTATCTTCTACACGATAACTTTCGGCAGAAAGACTTTGGTTGCTAATAGGTGTGTCGTATTGAAGTACAACGGTTTCAACTTTTCTACCGTCTCCTAATACGCGACTTATCGCTATTACAGACTGCAAGTGTTTGTCATTTATGGAGTTGTTTTGGGCTTGTACCAAGCCGAGGGTTCCTGCCAGAACCATTGTGATAATTGTTCTCTTTTTCATAAATGCAAAATATAAAATTCTTGTATCTGTCTCATTGACTGTATAGTGCAAAATTACGCTCTTTTATTCTGAAAACAAAATTCCGTTCCATTCGTTCACCACCAAAAATCGGTTGTTGACCCCCGTTCGTGCGACAAGACAGATTTCTCTTATGACAGATGGTTATTTTTGTGACAACGAAAACAGAATTAAACCATAGTTGGGACATTATGTATCATAAAACTTTATTGATTGTTCTTGCAGGTTTGTCGATAGCTCCTGTAAGAGTAGGACGGTAGAAGAAGAGATGTCCGATTATAAAACTCTGACCGTGAAACTGGAAAACCGTACGTTGATGCAGAGATATAGTGCCCGATTGGATGGGCAACAGGTGGTTGAGGTTCGTCCGCAAGTAAGCGGGCTTATTACACGCATCTGTATAGATGAAGGTCAGAAAGTACGGAAAGGTCAGGTCTTGTTTGTCATTGACCAAGTGCCTTATCAGGCGGCATTGGCCGAGACTACAGCTAATGTGAAAAGCGCAGAGGCAAATCTGGCTACCGCTAAGCTTAATCTTGAAAGTACTGAGGTGTTACGGGAAAAGAACGTGGTACAGGACTACGACCTCGATGCCGCCAGAAACGAATTGGCTGTTGCTGAGGCTGCATTGGCACAGGCGCAGGCACAGGAAATGAGTGCACGCAATAATCTTTCGTATACAGAAGTGAAAAGTCCGGTTGACGGTGTCGCAAGCATGATTGCCTATCGTGTAGGAGCGTTGGTGAGCAACAGTATCAGTGAACCACTTGTAACATTATCGGATGATAGTAATGTATATGCTTATTTCTCGTTGAATGAGAGTCAAATAACATCATTGACAGAACAGTATGGCTCATTGGATGAGTTTATGAAGAGAATGGAGGACGTAGAATTACAGATGGCCGGAGGTAAGATGTATGGCGAAAAGGGGCACATTTCGGCCGTGAGCGGCATTGTCACTACTGGTACAGGAACAGTAATATTGCGTGCGGATTTTCCTAATGATAGGGGATTGCTGCGTAGTGGGGGCAGTGCAACGGTTATGGTGCCTACTACGTTGGCACAGGCTGTTGTTATTCCACAGAGTGCCACTTACGAATTACAGAACAAGACATTTGTTTATAAAGAGGTGAACGGTAAGGTTCAGTCTGCTCCGGTTACGCTTTATCGCCTGAGTAATGGTACAGAATATGTGGTAGAGGAAGGCTTACAGCCGGGCGACGTGATTATAGCCGAAGGTGCAGGACTAGTGAAGGAAGGTGTAAATGTAAAATATCAAGCAAGGAAATTAAAAAGGCAAGTGTGAACATTCCCTAGAAAATTACTTACAGCCATCAATGTGTTAAAAAGTTTCAGAGAATCCATCATTACTTTGCTTTCAATAATCTCTTCTTGTCTTGATTTATATAATTTTTCTGTGTCAAGATGGGTCTCATAATTACGTTCATCTTTCCACCAAGAAGAAGTTTGGGATTGTTTTTCAAGGAGAGATGTCAATTCCTGATACTGGATACTGGCGATTGATTACTTCTGGGAAGTGCTTCATTATGAGCTGGAGTCTGTTCCATTCTGATTTCTTGTGGGACTTCATATTAAAGCCATAGAGTTTTTTGAAGCCCTCATTGAGGATTACAAACAATTTTCCGCGCATAAACCTCCGATCATAGTCGCGGTCAGCAAGAATAAAGTATTTCCCGGCTACCATACTGTCAATCATCGTAAAAAGGACAAATAAGTAGACAGAGACAACGGTTCGGTCTATTTCGTGGTATTCATCATATTGTTCTTTCGTGTCTTCCAGAATACTAGTCATTAATAGAAGTCCCTCGGAATATTGTGCAATGGTGTCATCTATGACAGAAATAAATTCTTTACGTTCTGATTCTGAAAGTGTTTTCCCGTTGTATTGTACCTCTTTAAACCATTGGGCATACTTGTACTCTATGATTTGTGCGTATTGTATATTTGCCAATTCTTCATTCATAACGATATGCCATTAATTCAACAATTATAACCATTTTGATACTATAGATTTATAATATGATAAAAGTCACATCTTAACAGAAGAAAATAAACATCTCCAACTGCCCTCAAAAAGCTATTTTTGAAATATCGCAAAAATAAATCTGCATATCAAAGGTACAAAATCTCTTTGGAATACTCCCCCAATCTTCCGTTTACGGAGTACGATTTTTATGCTTTGTGCAGGCAGACTTTCGTGAATAACGAGCTAGAAAGGATCAAGCGACTGCTGCCCTTGCAAGAGATGGTGGAGAGCTTCGGTCTGACAGGAAGGGACCTGAGGCCGAAGCCCGGACGCTAGGCTTATTTCACGCCGGCGAGCAAGGTTGTGCTGATGTTCCTGAAGTGTACATCGAACTGAGCAGTCCGAAACTGATGGAGCCACTGAACGAGAACATCCACTACCAGCTGTTCTGTGATATGCGGGACTCCTCCTTCCGAACTGGAGAGCTTCAGCCAACTTGTAGTAAAGCGACTCCAACTTCATCTAAATCGAGCAAATTCAGAAACAACCAAGTCCAACTTGAAAAAAGTCGGACTAAACTGATAATGGTTGTCATGGTGTATTTAGTCGGAGGTTAACTCGGGAAGCGGACGTCCTGCGTGTAGAAGCGCCCCCTTGTAACCCACAGGCGTCGCTTCACACAGGTAAACACTAAAAGTTCGAAACAACCAGCGGAGAATCCTCCGCCGGTTCTCGGGGTACATGCTCTCAACATAAAAGTGATGGTAGTAAATCATCTTCTGCTGCTTCAACGTAAACGATACCTCCGGGCAAAATAGGCGACAACTCCCGGAATGTGCTTTTTGTAATAGGGCTGATTCTCCCGGCACCACGTGGCGAGGTCCTGTTCCGTGGTAAAGGGACGATGCCAACTGCGTCCCGACATAATACGATCCAACTCGGGAGCCAAACGCTCAACGAAATCTCCGACGGTCCAGCCTTCCCAGATGTGCTTCTGAAAGTCAATCATACCAAATGTATTTTGAAGTTTGACATATGGTTCATGGACCGGCTCCATTCAGAAAAGAAGGTGCCGGCCACGGGCCGATACACAGCGGCGGGACCAACCGGAGGCACTTTTCGGACGATACAACCCCGACGGGTGGAGATCGTGCGAAAAGGGACTTCGAGGTGCAGGCACGCCGCTATCTTGGCCCGAGGTCGGCACTTGTGGAATAACCTTCTACCCCACTGTCAAACTCTTTGCTCATCCGGTCCGACCACAATCCGGGGTGTACGCCGCAGCGCATTTTGCAGGTTGCGCTGGTTAATCCGGTAAACGAGCATCAGCAGATCATAGGCGCTGTACAGGAATTGCCGCCGATAGATCTTGGGGCGAATCAGCCGTTTTTGGCGGTAACGGGTCAGCGTTTCAGGGCGAATGTCGAGGACTTCGCAGGCCGCATCGGCCGTCATGAAGAGCGGCTCGTCGCTTTGACTGCACAGGTATTCAAAAAGCAGCAAGCCCTTGCTCAAAAGAAAGTTCGTTTTGATGAGACGTTCGAGCTGTTCGGAGGGCACAAGCCGATAAATGCGGGGATTTTGTTTGGTTTCCATAGGTAACAGATTTATTGATTCAACGATTCGAGTTTTCCGCGGCGGCGCATCTTGCGGATGAACTCCTGCACCTCGGAGAGTAGGTACATGCGCCGGGCTCCGATGTTGAAGCCAACAAGCAACCCCTGTTCGCGGAAGCGGCGCACCTGGCGTTCGCTCTGGCGGAGCAACTGGCAGACCTCCGCAAAATCGAGGATCGGATCGCCTTCGAGCTGGCTCCGGTGATCCTTCATGAAGTGTACGATCTCGAGGATCTCTTCGACCGTCCGCAGAATGCGGGACAGGTCATCCGTGTGTTGATTTTCCATCTTTATCGGGTTTGGTTTCCACGGCAAAAATGGGACAACCCCGAAACTCGTTTATCAGTGTTTGAATCAATTATATGTTTTTTCAGATCCGAAACCCGGACCTCTCTTGTCCCCTGCAGTCCATCAGATAACAGGACTAAAACTTCTATAACTTGCCGGTATCGGCAAAAATCACTATATTTGGATCGGAAATCGGCCGTTTAACTTGCCGATACGACGTTCGGTTATGGAGTACATTTCAGTCGCGGCATTCGCCGCAAAGCACGGCATCGCGGAGCGCACGGCCCGCAACTACTGCGCCTCGGGAAAGATCAAGGGGGCATTTCTTACGGGCAAGACCTGGAATATTCCGGCGGATGCCGCATTGCCCAGTCGCAAGCCGCGAGCCGGACACGTCATGCCGCTGCTGGAGGTGCTGCGCGAGCAGAAGGCGATGCGTCTCAAGGGCGGCATCTACCACCGCACGCAGATCGACCTCACCTACAACTCGAACCACATCGAAGGCAGCCGGCTGACTCACGACCAGACCCGCCACATCTTCGAGACCGACACGGTTGGCGTCGAAGGCGAGACGCTGCGCGTGGACGATATTCTCGAAACCACGAACCACTTCCGCTGCATCGACACGATTATCGACCGGGCCGGGGAGCCGCTCACCGAAGCCTTCATCAAGGAACTGCATGCACAACTCAAGTCCGGCACGTCGGACAGCCGCAAAGAGTGGTTCGCCGTGGGCGACTACAAGCGTCTGCCCAACGAGGTCGGCGGCATGAAGACTACATCTCCCGAAGAGGTACACCGCGAGATGAAGCGACTCCTGGCAGAGTACAACGCCCGGCGGAGCAAGACGCTCGACGACATCCTCGACCTGCACCAGCGTTTCGAGTGCATCCACCCGTTTCAGGACGGCAACGGCCGTGTCGGACGCCTTGTGATGTTCAAGGAGTGTCTGGCGGCCGGCATCGTTCCCTTCATCATTACCGACGACCTCAAGATGTTCTACTACCGAGGTCTGCAACAGTGGCCTGCCGTGCGTGAGTATCTGCGCGACACTTGTCTCACGGCGCAGGACAACTACAAGGCTCTGCTCGACTACTTCCGAATCCCATACTGAACCGCCGTGTCACTTTCCGGGGACCTTATAGGGACTGGAAATATCAGATTGGGCACCAGGTTCAAACGTCAAACTAGAATATTGATTTATTGACATTTAGACACATCATAACACCCTCAAAATCGGCAAAAAAAATCCGCAGGTTCGTTTCCAATTCGGTTGCAAAATCAGGAGATTTTTCGTAATTTTGTAACAACCAAGTGAATACAAGGGAAAACAGCGAAAATAGGTTGTGGCCTATTCGGTGTATCTAAAAATTTTTACAATCTTAACACGTTGACATATTGGCGATTAAGATATGGGTTCAGTTATCGTTCTCTCCGCCAAGAGACAACGCAAAAGATTGCAAACCCCTGTAAATTGCTAATTTACAGGGGTTTTTATTTCGATCAAAATAAATTCACACGACGAAATCAGAAAACCAATTATCGGAATTCCGCATGATGATTCTTCTCCAAAAATCAACTCCCGGCATACGATATGGACAAGAAGCATAACACCATAACCACCTTCCATGCTCCGGACCTCTCCACGCGGCAGGAACTTCCGGTTGCTGGAGGAGCCGTCAAGGCCGGATTTCCGTCTCCGGCCGACGACTTTCTCGACTCGCCGCTCGACCTGAACCGCGAACTGGTGCACAACCCCGCCTCGACCTTCTTCGTGCGGGTCTCGGGCGACAGCATGGCCGGGGATGGCATCGGCGACGGTGACCTGCTCGTCGTCGATCGTTCGGTCGAACCCTATGACGGCTGCATCGCCGTTTGCTACGTCGATGGGGAGTTCACGGTCAAGCGCGTGCGTCTCGAAAAGGGGTGCGCATGGCTCATGCCCTCGAATCCGAAATACCGTCCGATACGTGTCGATGCCGAAAATGATTTCCAGATCTGGGGCATCGTCCGCCACGTCATCAAAACCTTCAAATAGGCGACCATGTACGGGCTCTGCGACTGCAACAACTTCTACGCCTCCTGCGAACGGGTTTTCCGGCCCGATCTGGTGGGACGCCCCGTCGTGGTGCTCTCGAACAACGACGGCTGCATCATCGCCCGTTCGAACGAGGCCAAGGCCCTCGGCATCGGCATGGGGCAGCCCTTCTACCAGATCCGGCCGCTCATCGACCGCGGGCTGGTCACGGTTTTTTCTGCCAACTTCGCATTGTACGGCGACCTGTCGCGCCGCGTGATGGCGACGCTCCGCTCGCTGGTGCCCGGCATCGAGGTCTACTCGATCGACGAGGCCTTCTTCGACCTGCGGGGCATGGCCGAGCCGCTCGACGAGTTGGGACGTTCGATCGGCCGCACGATCCGTCGCAACGTCGGGATTCCGGTCAGCATCGGCATCGCCCCGACCAAGACGTTGGCCAAGATCGCCTCGAAGCTGGCCAAGCAGTATCCCCGGCTCAACGGCTGCTGCTACATGCACCGCCCGGAGGATATCACGAAGGTGCTGCGGAAATTCCCTCTGCTGGATGTCTGGGGCATCGGCCGTCGCTACGGGCGGATGTTCGACCGCATGGGGCTCCGCACGGCACAGCAGTTTGTCGAGTTGCCGCAGGAGTGGGTACGGGCCCGCATGGGGGTCGTGGGGTTGCGGACGTGGAACGAGTTACAGGGGATGGAGTGCATCAGTTTCGAACATATGCCTCCCCGCAAGCAGCAGATCACCCTCTCGCGCTCCTTTCCGCACGAGATCCATACGCTGGAGGAGCTGGACCCGATCGTCGCCGAGTTCGCCTCGATGTGCGCCGAGAAACTGCGCGGCGAAGGGTCGGTCTGTCGTGAGGTGCATTGCTACCTCTTCACCAACCGCCACCGCGAGGATCAGCCCCAGCGTTACGAAACAAGCCTGCAGCTGCTGCCCGAACCGACCGACAGCACGCTGGAGATCGTGCGGCAGGCCCGCATTGCCCTGCGGCAGGTCTTCCAGCCGGGTTATGGCTACAAGAAGGCGGGCGTGATCCTCTCGCAGACCGCACCCCGATCGGGGTTGCAGGGCTCGCTCTTTACGCCGGACTCGCACGAGAAGCACGCCCGGCTGATGGCCGTGCTCGACTCGGTGAACAAGGTCTGCGGCCGGGGGACACTCGTCGTCGCGGCACAGGGCACCGAACCCTTCCGCATGAACCGCGAACACCTCTCGCCCCGCTATACGACCGACTGGAAGGAGCTGCTGGTAGTCAAGGCCGGGCCGAAAGGCGAAAAGTAGCAAACGCTCAACCCTCCCACTCCGGCGACATCGGTTTTTTTAACACCTTTGTCACATCCATTTCATGGTCATTTCAGATTTCGTCACCAACTTTGCACCACAATTGCATGTGTAAGAAACACCCAGAAAACAGATGAGAATGAGAAAACTCGCCGTTCTGTCGCTTCTCCTGCTCGGCTGCACCCGCGTCCTGGCGCAGGAAAAAACGGAGGCGCTCCGCCAAAATCCCGAACAATCATTTTTCCACCGCACCCAGTTTTCCATAACCGACTCGCTGGCCGACGACGAGATGTTGCTTGCCCGGCTGCGCAACATGCCGAACCTCGAGGTCGGAAAGGGAATCACGTTCCGTCCCCGAAACGACTGGTTCGAGCTGACGATGCGTTTCCGCATGCAGAACCTCGTGGCCCTCTCGTTCGACCGCGATTTCTCGCTCACCGAAACCGAAGCCCGCGTCAAGCGGCTCCGGCTTCGCTTCGACGGATACATCTATTCGCCCAAACTGGTCTACTCGATCCAGCTCGGATTCACCGGATACGACGCCGAAACACTGCCCAACGGCAACACGAACATCATCCGCGACGCCATCGTCTACTATGTTCCCAACGCCCGGTGGAACATTGGATTCGGACAGACCAAGATCAAAGCCAACCGCGCCCGGATCAACTCGTCAAGCGCCCTGCAGTTCGTAGACCGCAGCATCGTGAACAGCCAGTTCAACCTCGACCGCGACTTCGGGTTCTTCGGAGAATACAACCTCGGCGAAGGCGACGGGTTCAACCTCTCGGCCAAGGGTTCCGTTACGCTCGGTGAAGGCCGCAACTGGGGAAATTCAACGGATGGAGGCCTCGCCTACACGGGGCGTCTGGAGCTCTACCCGCTCGGCCGGTTCGGTGCGAAGGGAGACCTGCTGGAGGGCGACTTCGACTACGAGGAGCAGGTTCGCATCCTTCTGGCCGGGGCCTGGTCGTTCAACGACAACGCCTCCCGTTTCCAGGGACAGCGCGGAGCCATGATGCCCGAGGGAGAAACCCGCGACATCAACTCCTATTTCGTGGACTTCATCCTCAAATACCGCGGCTGGGCATTCTATACCGATTTCATGGGGCGTACGAGCAGCGCCCCCCTTTTCGACACCGACCGCAACGCTTTCATCTACGACGGGTGCGGTCTCAACCTGCAGACCAGCTACCTATTCAACGGCAAATGGGAGATCGCCCTGCGCAACTCGACGCTCTTTCCCGACAGCCGGGTACAGCCGCTGGCCGGGTACAGAAACTGGAACCAGACCACGATCGGCGTGACGCGCTACATCATCGGCCACAGCCTGAAGGTACAGGCCGACGCCTCGTACAACTACCGCAGCGAATCGGCAACGCCCGACTACAACCGCTGGGAGATCCGGTTCCAGCTCGAGCTCGGGCTCTGACCGGAAAGACCGCTGCAGCCGGCGATCCGGTCGGCCGCAGGCAGGCGCCGCTCGAAAAAAGAGAAGTCCCCGGAAGTTCCTGCATGGGAACTTCCGGGGACTTCCGTATCGTCGCACCGGAATGGATCAGAGGATCCGGAGTGCAATCCGGGCACAGGCCTCGGCATCGGCCAGGGCGTTGTGGTGGTGCTCCAGGTCAAAGCCGCAGGCAGCCGAGACGGTGTGGAGCTGGTGGTTGGGAAGGCTCCGCCCGAAGACCCGGCGCGAAGCTCGGCAGGTGCAATAGAACCGATAGTCGGGATAGGGCATTCCATAGAGGTTGAAGACGGCACGCAGGCACCCCTCGTCGAAGGGCGAATTATGTGCCACGAGCGGAAGGCCCTCGATACGCGGGGCCACCTGGTCCCAGACCTCGGCGAAATCGGGGGCATCGACCGTATCCTCGTAGGTCAGGCCGTGGATTGCCGTCGTAAAACGGCTGTAAAAGTTCGGGCGCGGACGGATCAGGCTGTAGAACGTATCCCGGATCTCCCCGTCGCGGACCACCACCACGCCGACCGAGCAGACGCTTGTGCGTTGGCCGTTGGCCGTTTCGAAATCTATGGCTGCAAAATTGTTCATTCCCGGATCGTTTTCACTCCGGCAAAGGTAACCATTCCGGAATTGAAAAGCAAATCGGACACGCCGGGTTTACCCTTCGGATACAGGGAAGCCGCACCCCCGGCAAGGGATGCGGCTTCAACAGGTGGCTCCGTCGCCCTACTCCCACTCGATCGTGGCGGGCGGTTTGGAGGAGATGTCGTAGACGACGCGGTTCACGCCGCGGACCTTGTTGATGATCTCGTTCGAGACATCGGCCAGGAACTCATAGGGAAGGTGCACCCAGTCAGCCGTCATGCCGTCCGTGGAGGTCACGGCACGCAGGGCCACGCAACTCTCGTAGGTGCGCTCGTCGCCCATCACGCCGACACTCTTGACCGGCAGCAGGATGGCGCCTGCCTGCCAGACCTTGTCGTAGAGGCCCCACGCGCGCAGTGCATCGATGTAGATCCGGTCCACGTTCTGCAGGATCTCCACCTTCTCGGCCGTGATGTCGCCCAGGATGCGGATCGCAAGGCCCGGACCCGGGAAGGGATGGCGGCCGATGAGCTGGTCGGAGATGCCCAGCGAGCGGCCCACGCGGCGCACCTCGTCCTTGAACAGAAGACGCAGCGGCTCGACGACCTTCAGGTTCATCTTCTCGGGAAGGCCGCCCACATTGTGGTGCGACTTGATCGTGGCCGACGGTCCGTTCACCGAGCACGACTCGATGACGTCGGGATAGATCGTACCCTGCGCCAGCCACCGCACGTCGCGGATCTGCATGGCCTCCTCGTTGAATACCTCGACGAAGTCACGGCCGATGATCTTGCGCTTCTTCTCGGGCTCGGTAACCCCGGCCAGGTCGCCGAGGAACTTCGCACCGGCCTTGACACCCTTGACGTTGAGACCCATGTTCTTGTACGACTCGAGCACCTCCTCGAACTCGTTCTTGCGCAGCAGGCCCGAATCAACGAAGATGCAGTAGAGGTTCTTGCCGATGGCCTTGTGCAGCAGGACGGCGGCCACCGAGGAATCGACACCACCCGAAAGGCCCAGCACGACCTTGTCATCGCCCAGCTTCTCGCGCAGTTCGCGCACGGTGGTCTCGACGAAGCTCTCCGAGGTCCACGACTGGGAGCATCCGCAGATGCCTGCGACGAAGTTCTTCAGGAGCTGCTTGCCGTCGGTCGAATGGTAGACCTCGGGGTGGAACTGGATACCCCACGTCTGCTCGCCCTCGATGTGAAAGGCGGCGACGCGCACATCTTCCGTGCTGGCAACGATCCGGTAGGAGTCGGGGACCCGCGTAATCGTATCGCCATGCGACATCCACACCTGCGTGGGCGAAGGAAGGTCCTTCATGAGCGCATCCTCGGGATCGCTCACCGTGAGCATCGCGCGTCCGTATTCACGGCTCGGAGCCGGCTGCACCTCGCCGCCGAAGGCGTGGGCCAGGTACTGTGCGCCGTAGCAGACGCCCAGCAGCGGCAACCGCCCCTTGATCTGCGAGAGGTCGGGCGTCGGGGCCTGGGCATCGCGCACCGAAGAGGGGCTGCCCGAGAGGATCACACCCCGCACCGAAGCGTCGATCGGCGGAATCTTGTTGAAGGGGTGGATCTCGCAATAGACGTTCAGCTCACGCACACGCCGCGCAATAAGCTGCGTGTACTGCGACCCGAAGTCGAGAATCACTATTTTTTCCTGCATTCTGTTGTGTAGGTTTTATGAGTTCTTCACTGGACGGTTATAACAGCCTGCCTTGCGCATCTCGGCGGCAAAAGCCTCCGGACCGACTTCCCGGATCCGCTCGATGCAACCCCTGCGGTCGGAGCGGAAAATCACGCCGAAAACCTTTCCGACGAAGCTGTTGAATTTCCGGCATTCCGGCAGCGGCATCAACGTACATTCGGCACAACTCTGCCAGCCATGTTCAAGGCAACAGGCCCGGACTTTGCACCATGCCGCCTTTTCATTCGCACGGCATCCCGGGCACCGCCCCTTCGCATAAGCCCGGCAAGCTTCGCAAAAGAGTCCGCAGGCTGCTATTTCCGGTTTCATTTCCTATCGCTCGCTCGAGTAGTTCGGAGCCTCGCTCGTGATCGTCACGTCGTGCGGATGGCTCTCGTGCATGCCCGAAGAGGTGATGCGGATGAACTGAGCTTTCTGGAGCGTCCGGATATCCTTGGCTCCACAGTAGCCCATGCCCGAGCGCAGGCCGCCGATGAGCTGGTAGACCGTCTCGCTCAACGCACCCTTGAACGGCACGCGGGCCACGATGCCCTCGGGAACGAGTTTGTTGATGTTGCCCTCGCAGCCCTTCTGGAAATAACGGTCGGCCGACCCCGCCTTCATGGCGTCGATCGAACCCATGCCGCGGTAGGCCTTGAACTTGCGGCCGTTGTAGATGATCGTGTCGCCCGGAGCCTCCTCCGTGCCGGCGAACATCGAACCGATCATCACGCAATCGCCGCCCGCAGCCAGTGCCTTGACGATATCGCCCGAATAGCGCAGTCCGCCGTCGGCGATCACCGGGACACCCGAACCTTCGGCGGCCTTGGCGGCGGCATAGATCGCCGAGAGCTGCGGGACGCCCACACCGGCGATGATGCGCGTCGTGCAGATCGAGCCCGGGCCGATGCCGACCTTGATGCCGTCGGCACCCGCCTCGATGAGGAACTTTGCAGCCTCGGCCGTGGCGATGTTGCCCACGACGACGTCGAGCGACGGATACTTGGCCTTGATCTCGCGCAGCGTCTTGACGATGTTGCGCGAATGGCCGTGTGCCGAATCCAGCACCACGGCATCGACATCCTCGGCAACGAGTGCGGCGACACGCTCCATGGCGTCGGCCGTGATACCCACTCCGGCAGCCACGCGCAGACGGCCCTTGTCGTCCTTCGAGGCGTTGGGATGGTCCTGCACCTTCGTAATATCCTTATAGGTGATGAGCCCCACGAGGTGGCCTTCGTCGTCCACGACGGGCAGCTTTTCGATCTTGTTGTTGAGCAGCACCTCCGAGGCGTTGGCCAGATCGGTGCGATGCGTGGTGATGAGCCGGTCGCCCGGGGTCATCACCTCGGCGATCAGGCGCGACATGTCGCGCTGGAAGCGCAGGTCGCGGTTCGTAACGATACCGATCAGCCGACGGTCGGCATCCACGACCGGAATACCTCCGATCTTGTTCTCCTTCATCAGATTCAGGGCATCGCCCACGGTGTTGTCCTTCGAGATGGTCACCGGATCGTAGATCATGCCGTTCTCGGCACGCTTCACCCGGCGCACCTGCGCAGCCTGCTCGGCGATGGACATGTTCTTGTGGATCACACCGATGCCGCCTTCACGCGCCAGAGCGATGGCCAACGGAGCCTCCGTCACGGTATCCATCGCGGCGGAGACGATGGGGATGTTGAGTTTGATATTTCGCGAAAAGCGGGTGCGGACATCGACCTCTCGCGGCAACACTTCCGAATAGGCGGGTACAAGCAGCACATCGTCGAACGTAAGTCCTTCGGGCTGAACCCTTTCATTGATAAAAGACATAATGAACGTGGATTTTTGTTGCTCGCAAAATTAAGCATTTTAATTGGAATACGAAAGAGAAGCCCCGAAATTATCGAAGAAAAAAGCCCGCAAGGGATTTCGAGAACGGCACACGGCTCCGGCCGCCGTGCACAGACTCAGAAGCTCTTGAAGGGAACCGGATAGTCGCATCCGTTCACGGCCCCGTACTCGGAAACGTAGGCCTGATAGCGGCGACGGGCCTCGTCGGTCTTCTTCAATCGCAGCAGGGAGCGGATCAGACACGAGAGGGCCAGCTCGTTCAGCGGGTCGATGTGGAACACCGCATCGGCCAGGCTGCAGGCCGAGGCATAATCCTCCTCATCGAAGGCCTGGGTCAGTTCGGCCGTGAGCGACGGTTCGAGGCGCCGTTCGAGGTCGGCCTTGAACGAGTCGAAGATCGGCTGGTCGGCCGACTTGAGGAACTTGCCGCGCGAAAGGATGCGGACCAGCTCCTCGCGGCGCTCACCTCCGCCCGAAGACTCCAGCAACTCGAAGCAGCGCGTATAGTCGCAATAGAACGGCGGCGTCTGCACGATCCGGAAGCACCCCTTGCTGTAGAGCAGTTCGACTCCGTCGATCTCGTTGAGAATCTTGCGCAGGTGGTTCAGGGTCACGCCCCGGATGTTCTTGGTCTTCGACTCGGGACGGTCGGGCCACATCAGGCTGCTCAGTTTCGGCGAAGGGATTCCCTCTCCGTCGCTGTACTGCAGGACAAGACAGAACATCTGCTTGAGCCGCACGCTGAACAGGTAGGTAATATCGCGGTTGCGGCGGTCGTAGACCGTGAAATCGCCGAACAGGCAGACCGAATTCGGCCCCGCCGGGTTTTCAGGTGCGGCATCCGCGGGCAAACCGGAGCCGGAACCGGTTCCCGAGCGAAGAAGTGCCCTGCGGCGCATTCTGTACCACACACACCCGCCGATCAGCAGGCACAGCGCTCCCGCCGCAACGACCCACACCGTAGCACCTCGCCGTTCCTCGGAGAGCGCATCCAGCTCTTCGGCCGTAATCGGAGGAAAACTCAGCACATAGATCTTCAGACGCGAACGGATATCGTCGTCGAACTCCTGCACGGCAGCGTAGAGGCTGTGGAGCGAAGCGTCATAGTAGAGGTTGGCATTGGTCGTGATCTTGTCCGAACGGATCGGGATCGAGTCGCCCAGGATCTCACAGGTGCCGTCGTCGATGGAAAAACGGTACAGCCGCAGATAGGAGTCCGAATAGATCTCGGGATAGCACAGCGTATAGAATGCCGACGGATCGGGAATCACCATGCTGCGGACCGGGACCACGTTGTCGCCCTCCCAGGGCAGCTCCCAGAGTTTGCGAATGCGGCGTGTGGCCAGGTCTACACGGTGGAGGTCGTAAAAGTAGTAACGGCCGACAACCTGCTCGCCCGACTCGTTGCCCATGCCGCCGAAGATATAGACGGCATCGTGGCTGCGGCTGTAGCCCACCGACGAAAAATAGCGCGGGCAGAGCGAATCACCGCCGAAGCCATCCAGCACGGACCACTCGTGCGTATTGAGGTCGTAGGCATAGAACGACTTGCTGTAGCGCATGTTGCCGAAGCCGCCGAAAAGCGTGTACTGCCCCTTCTCGGCATCGAACCAGGCTCCGTGATGGTGCAGCTGCATCGGCAGACGGGCCGAGCTCTCGCGGCTCCACCGACCGGTATTCAGGTCGAGGCTCGCCACCGAGCACTCCCCCTCCGGGGAGGCCGGATCGTTTTCCGTATAGACTTCATAGGCATAAAGCTGGCCGCGACCCGGGTCGATGAAATTCGTACCGAGCTTCAGATCGACAGGGCACCGTTCCGAAAAGAGCTGCTGCCGCGTCTGGCCGGTACGGATGTCGTAGATGAAAAGCGTATCCCGATTGAAATAGTAAAACTCCTTGTTGCGGGGGTTGTAGTTCGCACCGGCCACGCCCGAAGAGGAGAACGATGCCAGGAACCGCCAATGATAGGCGTCGTTGATGAGCCACAGGGGACAGACGGCCCGACCGACGGCTCGACCCCGCTCATCGTGAACCACCTCCCCGCGGCTCTCCGAAAGGGCGAAGAACATGCGGCGGGTGTCACCGATGGAGAGGTTGCGGATGGCAAACGACGGGACGTCGATGATGTGGTCGCTGCGTCCGAAAACCACCGCCGGACGACAGCGGTCGCTCATGGCGACACCCGAAGCCCCGAACGTGCGGTTATTGATTGCAAGCCCGATCGAATCTCGCTCCAGGTCGAACGTCAGTTTCATCCGGAACCACTTGACATCGGTCAGTTCCCGCGGGTCGATCGAGGCGGTGATCAGGCTGCTGCGCCCCTCGTCGTTGAGCCGGAAGAGGATCTGCGACCCCTGTCCGTCGTAGAAGAGATTGTAGATTCGGTGATCGGCGTCGTTCTTGACACGGAGGATATAGCCGATCTTCTTCTCGGGATAGAGCGAAAGGTCGAACTCCAGATCGAAACGGCCCGAATAGGTCGGAGGCCGTCGCGAAAAGACCGTATAGGAGGTACGCTGGTCGATCGGGGCCTCGCTGTCACGAAAACGCAGTCCCTGGGCGCGGACAAGAGCCGGCGACAACACCACGCCCAATAAATATATAATGGTAAAAACAAACCTCGCGGGTCTCATACGCTTCCTGATGGGGTATGTCCTGGGACGGCATCCGACCTTCGGAGTCCGATCCACAACGTCACAAAGATACTCAATAAACGGAAAAATAAAAATATCGGACCCACTCCATCGATGCTTCCGACTACGTTTTTCCGACATCCGACAACGGACAATACAACCAAGAGGCATCGGTCAAAAAAGGCAAAAGCAGAGAGCCGAACGACATGCAAACAGCTTAATATATTGATTTACAACAACAAAATCAAGCACGCGTCAAAATATTAAAATTTGCCGGATTAATGATTTTTTTCGGTTTTTAACCCGATTTTAACCTTTTAACTAACCGGGTACTCTTTAATTTTGACTGCTGAAACCGGGAAGGAGCCCCTTGAAGCTCCAAGGCGGTTCTTAAAATTTTCAGCAACCGGAGTCCGAACCTGCGAATTTCTACGATTCGAAATAGATCATTAACCATTAAAACCAACCCAAGCATGAAGCTAAAAAGACTCTTACGGAATTTCGTATGCGCAGCCGCGCTGGGAAGCCTGGCTGCCGGGACTGTGGCCTGCAGTGACGAAGACTCCAACGGAGCGGGCGACACGGGCAAGACCGGAACCCTCTCCGGAGCGGTCACCGACAACTTCGGCCAACCGCTTGCCGGAGTGACCGTCCGCGTGGAGAAGACCGAACTCTCCACACAAACCGCCGATGACGGAACCTACACCCTCGAACAGGCTCCGGCCAGCGGCTCGCACATCGTGACCTTCACGAAGGAGGGTTACCAGAGCGTGAGCATCACCATCACGGAAGCACGCTTTACCGACGGCGTCGCCGCAAACCTCAATGCCGAGATGGAATACGCCAACGCCACGATCCGGGGAACGGTGACCGACGGCCGGAATGCCGGAGCCCCGCTTGCCGGAGTAACGGTCACGCTGAGCAACCAGCAGTCGGCAACTACCGGAGACGACGGTGCGTTCCTCTTCGAGAACCTCGCCCTTTCGGACTATACGGTGACCTTCGCCAAGCAGGGATACCCCACAGAGACAGTGCAGATCACAACCTCGGACTTCGTGGACGAGGTGGCGACCATAAACATCGAAATCGGCGGCGAGGCGCTGATCGGCGACCTGACGGCCTACGACCTCCGTTCGGCCGACAAGTGGTACTACAACGAATACCGCGGAGGGCGCAACGCCGAGATGTACCCCCACTGGGACTGGGCCTGCGACTACATGTGTACGCTCGACTTCCGCGGACAGTGGGAGGAGCAGAACGAGGGAACGACGCTCCAGATCCACAACTCGACGGACGACCAGAGCAACCCGGCCGACCTCGAGAACTTCGACTCGTGGGTCTTCGGCAGCAAACTCATCACCGAGGACAACTGCACGATGACGCTCCAGATCCGTACCCACGGAGCTACGGCCGAAAAGCCCGTATATTATGGGGTACAGGTCGTGGACCTCTCGGCGGCGCAGCCCGTCCGTGAAACGGTGGACGACGTGCGGACGGTCAATTCCGAGGCCTATGTCAATTCGGTATTCGACTTGAGCAAGTACATCGGCAAGGAGATCGTGATCGGCATCGGCATCTTCCGTCCCCAGACCGGCGACTTCTACAACCAGCTCGTCCTGCGCCGCATTGCCTTCGCCAAGACGCAGATCGAAGACGGCAACATGTGGGACTGGCTCCCCGGAACGCCCGTAGCCGGACTCGACAACTGGAAATTCACCGAGGAGATGGTGCGCTCGACGATGCCCCATACGAAGAGGTCGTTCACCGGAATCAGCAAGATCTCGGGCAGCCGCGACAACTACGTCGATGCCTACCGCGACTGGCGCAACACGGGGCATGTGGCCGCCGAATGGTCGTTTGTGCCGCTCCACAAGGACCCCGAGGTATTCCCTTCGGAGGGCTACCTGATCAAGACCCGCGGCAGCGATGCCTCGGTGAACACCCGTGAGCCGGAGGCTTACCTTTATGCCAAGTTCGCCATCGGAGCCGGGCAGAACCGGCTGACGCTGAAGACCCGCACGTTCAGCGACAACTGCACCTACTTCAAACTGACGGCCATCGACGAGTCATGCAACGCCACGGCGATCGCCCCGTCCGAATACACCG
>ULUJ01016813.1_pt1 | contig 31184 bp, 27 predicted proteins | sample 1958381 | NCBI WGS metagenome assembly ULUJ01 (sample SAMEA4835757, study PRJEB28245) | human gut metagenome | biome: gut microbiome; material: fecal sample | place: Denmark | collected 2008 | reverse complement strand
CGGCCGTCGGGTCCTGCTGACCGAACCCCCCCGCCTGTTACCGTCGGGCCGCGCACGGCATTGGAAAAGGCGCAGAAGGTCAGTATTCTTGCTTTTCCTTCCGGAGCAGGGGCGCCATGATTTCCTCATAGGCGCGGAATTTCTGCTCATACGTCAGCCGCGCCGCCGCCGGACTGGTGGAAGGCATTTGAATGACGGAAAGCGTTTCCCGAAGGAACAGTTCGGGAAAATACCGTTTAAGGTATTTATGGGAAGCGGTGCCGTTGCAGCAGACCACGCCGATGCCCGGGAAGCTATCCAGCAGGGCCGCAATGTCATTGGGCTGTTCCTGGGAGATGTGCTGGTCCAGGCTGCCGGGCCTGACGCCGGAGGCCACCACATCCCACAGCCCCACCCCGCCCCGGTTGAGCAGAGACAGGCGTTCCCCATATGGCAGGGAGGGGTCGAACCCCAGAAGGGACCCCATGATTTTCCAGAACGCGTTGCGGGGATGGGCGTAATACTGGGCCTGACGCAGGGATTCGTCTCCCGGCAGGGAACCGAGCACCAGCACGGAACAGTCCGGGGTGACGGAAGGAGGGAAGGAGCATTTTTTCACTACGGGAAACGGTCAGGGGTTCTGCATGCCGGAATGCCTGCGCACTTCCTTCATGCCCACTTCCTGCCGGAGCAGGGAGGACAGCCACGGGTGACTTCCCACGGAGGGGGCCAGGTTGAACCGTTCCGGCCTGGTGATGCGCGTGAAAATGACGCGCCTGATCCGGGATTTGGGCACCGTCCTGGCTCCGTAACCGTCCGGAATGTTGGAAGACCAGAACGTTACCTGGTCCCCTCCATCCTTCACCAGGACGGTCAGATGGCCGGATTCCCGGCGCCCGATGCGGTCCGTCCAGAAAATTTTCATGAAGTCGCCGGGGCGGGCCTTCCTCCAGTCCTCAAAGTTGATGCCGGCTCCCAGCCTGTGCACCAGGACGGCCAGGCCGGGGCCATTGGCGTTCGCCCATCCCCACGGCCCTTCCCCGTCATGCTGGCCGAAGCGGGGGATGAGGGCCAGCCACGCGCGTTCGGAAATAACGGGCCGCGGCTGTGCAGAGTCCCATATCTGCAGGGATTTCAAAAGGAGCAGGTAGCAGGCGGAGGAACAGAAGGAGGGAGCGGCGTTACGGAGAAGAAAAACGGGACGGCGCGTGCGGGGGTCCCAGCGGCAGGCTTTCTCCGCAAGGGCCTGCATGGCTTCCCTGCTGGTTTCGTAGCCGCCGCCGTTCCGGAATTGGGAAAGTCCGGTCCGCAGGGCCTGGTACCAGGAAGCCTCCCCCGAAGGCACGGCGCTCCCCCGCCCCGTGGAAGAAAGGTCCGCAGCCGATGCTGCGGAGCACAGCAATCCAAGACAGCAAATCAATGTCAGGGCGTTCCTCATCCTTGCTCCGCAGGGTATACGGACGGTGGAAAATATCAAGGGCGGATTGCGTGCGGCACTGTACGAAAAGGAAAGAAGGCCATAGCCTTTTCCCCGGAATTCCTGTTGTTTTGTCTGGACTTATCGCCCGGCGTCCCGTACTGTGCGTCAGGTCACGCGCCGGGTATGCGGAGCGGAGAGGCAACGCACCTTGGGCGGACCTTGTTTCCGGCATTTATTTTTAACCACCACGGACCACATAGAGGCATCATACCATGGCAAAACGCGAAGATATCCGCAAAATCCTCATTATCGGCTCAGGCCCCATCATCATCGGCCAGGCCTGCGAGTTCGACTACTCCGGCACCCAGGCCTGCAAGGCCCTCCGCGCCGAAGGTTACGACGTCGTTCTGGTGAATTCCAACCCCGCCACCATCATGACGGACCCCGGCATGGCGGACCACACCTACATTGAGCCTCTGACCGTGGACCGCATCACGGCCGTGATTGAGAAGGAACGCCCGGATGCCCTGCTGCCCAACCTGGGCGGCCAGACGGCCCTGAACCTGGCTTCCAAGCTGCATGAGGAAGGCATCCTGAAACAGTACGGAGTGGAAGTCATCGGCGTGGATCTGGAAGCCATCGCCCGCGGCGAAGACCGCATCATTTTCAAGGAAACCATGGACAGGATCGGCGTGCCGGTCGCCAAGTCCGAACCCGTCTATTCCGTGGAGGAAGCTGAAAAGGTGGCCGCTGAACTGGGCTACCCCGTCGTGCTGCGCCCCGCCTACACCATGGGCGGCACGGGCGGCGGCATCGTTTACAACGTGGAGGAACTGCGCCAGGTAGTCCCCCGCGGCCTGGCCGCCTCCCTTATCAACCAGGTGCTGGTGGAAGAATGCGTGCTGGGATGGGAGGAACTGGAACTGGAAGTCGTCCGTGACGCCAAGGGACAGAAGATTACCGTCTGCTTTATTGAGAACGTGGATCCCATGGGCGTGCACACCGGGGACAGCTTCTGCGTGGCTCCCATGCTGACCGTTCCGCAGGAAGTGCAGGATAAGCTTCAGGATTATTCCTACCGCATTCTGGACGCCATCGGCGTCACGGGAGGCACAAACGTGCAGTTCGCCCACAACCGGGAGGACAACCGCATCATCGTTATTGAAATCAACCCCCGTACATCCCGTTCCTCCGCCCTGGCTTCCAAGGCCACCGGCTTCCCTATCGCCTCCGTCTCCACCAAGCTGGCTTCCGGCGTCACGATGGACGAACTTCCCTACTGGCGCAAAGGCTCCCTGGAAAAATACGAACCTTACGGAGACTATGTAGTCGTGAAGTTCGCACGCTGGGCCTTTGAAAAATTCCCCAAGGCGGCCGACAAACTGGGCACCCAGATGAAAGCCGTGGGCGAAGTAATGAGCATCGGGCAGAACTTCAAGGAAGCTTTTCAGAAAGCCGTGCGCTCTCTGGAAATCGGACGCGCCGGCCTGGGCCGCGTGAAAAAGCTGGAAGCCCTCTCCACCCCGGAATTGCGTGAAAAAATCACGTACGGCAACAGCGAACGCTTCTTCCAGATTTATGAACTCCTGCGCCGCGGCGCAGCCGTGGAGGAAATCGTGAAGCTGACCCGCATCACTCCGTATTTCATTGAACAGATGAAGGAACTGGCGGACTTTGACTTTTCCCTGGATGGGCAGGACAGGGATTCCCTTTCCGCGGAAACCCTGCGCCAGGCCAAGGAAATGGGCTTTTCCGACAAATACCTGGCCCAGATTTTCGGGGTGCCGGAAAAGGCCGTCCGCGCCCGCCGGCAGAAAGACGGCATCACGGCCACCTTCCGCATCGTGCCCGTCAGCGGCGTGGAACACGCGGAATACTACTACTCCACTTACAGCGGCGCAGCGGACGAAGTTCCCGTGAACGACAAGAAGAAAATCATGATTTTGGGCGGCGGTCCCAACCGCATCGGCCAGGGCATCGAATTCGACTATACCTGCGTGCATGCCGCCTTCACCCTGCGCGACCACGGGTATGAATCCATCATGGTGAACTGCAACCCGGAAACGGTTTCTACGGACTTTGACACGGCCAACAAGCTGTACTTTGAACCCGTGACCGTGGAAGACGTGCTGGCTATTTACGAAAAGGAAAAACCGGAAGGCGTCATCGTCCAGTTCGGAGGCCAGACCCCGCTTAACATCGCTCAGGCCCTCAAGGACGCCGGCGTGAAAATCATGGGAACCCAGCCGGAAGGCATCCGTCTGGCGGAAGACCGCGAATATTTCCGTGAACGTATGATCGCCCTGAATATCCGCCAGCCGGAAAGCGGCACGGCCCGTTCCCTGGAGGAAGCCGTGGAACTGGGGCGCCGCATCGGCTACCCGGTCATGGTGCGCCCCTCCTTCGTGCTGGGCGGCCGCGGCATGGAAGTCATTTACGATGAAGAAAACCTGAAGCGCTACGGCGTAGAGGCCATTCAGGTCAGCCCGGAATATCCCATGCTGATCGATCGTTTTCTGGACAATGCCATTGAGGCGGAAGTAGATGCGCTGGCCGACGGCACGGATACTTTTGTAGCCACGGTCATGGAACACATTGAGCTGGCCGGCATTCATTCCGGCGACTCCGCCTGCGCCATCCCCCCCGTGACAATCGCTCCCAAGCACATCCGCACCATTGAGGAACATGCCGCAAAAATTGCCCAGGACTTCCAGGTAAAGGGCATTCTGAACGTGCAGTTCGCCATTTGCAATGATGAGGTTTACATCATTGAGGCCAATCCTCGCGCCTCCCGCACGGTGCCTATCGTCTCCAAGGTAACGGGAATCTCCCTGGCGCGCTACGCCACGGAAATCATGCTGGGCAAGAAACTCAAGGAGCTGGGCCTGAAGTCGCGCGCCTGCCGTTTCATCGGCGTGAAGGAAGCCGTCTTCCCCTTCAACATGTTCCCGGAAGTGGACCCCGTACTGGGGCCGGAAATGCGCGCCACGGGTGAAGTCATGGGCATTGCGGACAACTTCGGCATGGCCTATTACAAGGCCCAGGAAGCTGCGGGCTGCATTCTGCCTACCGCCGGCAAGGTGCTCGTCACGGTTTCCGACCGGGATAAGAAGTTCATCGAACCCATCGCCCGGGACCTGATTTCCCTGGGCTTTACCATTGTCTCCACCGGCGGCACCGCAGAATACCTGCGCGGCCAGGGCGTGGAAACGGAAGTAGTCAACAAGCTGCATGAAGGCCGTCCGAATCTGGGCGACATGATCACCAACAAGCAAATCGACCTGATTATCAACACTCCGGTGGACCGCACCAGTATGATTGACGACTCCTTCATCCGCATGCAGTCCATTCAGAAGAAAATTCCGTACATGACTACCATCGCAGCCGCCAGAGCCACGGTGGAAGGCATCCGCTCCGCCCAGCACGTGAAGGTATCACCCCGTTCCCTCCAGGAATACCATTCCTGAACGGGAAATACCCCGGCTATTTCAATAAAACCCCGCATGCGTTTCAGGCATGCGGGGTTTTATTCATCGTCCGGCAGACGGAGGATGTGAATTTCAAAAATCGCCCGTCCACAGACTACCTCTTTGCCGCACTAATGCAGATCAAGCCCTTGCTATCTCCGCGCAAATCAATGTGGCATTATCCTGGTTGGGCGCACCGTCGCGGTTAATGCCGTCCAGCACGGAACGCACCAGTTCTTCTGCGGAAAGCATGGACAAATACCGCATCCCTGCCGGCCCCAGGGAATCCAGATAAGGCCCCACTCCGTCACTGGCGACCAAAACACGGTCCCCCGGAAATAAGGGAAAGCATTCCTCCCGCAAATCCACCAAAGGAACTTCCTTCCCCATCAGGGCAGAAGTCAGGGAATGGCGGGCAGGATGGCTCAAAGCCTCCTCCCGGCTGATGATCCCTTCATCCGCCATGCGCTCCAATTCCGCGGAATACTGGTGCAGCTCATTAAGCAGAAACATTTTTTCTTCCCGGATAAGCAGCAGAAGGGAATCCCCCACGCTGACCCACCTCAGCCCATCCTCCCCTATCCAGGCCGCTACCAGCGTTGTCCCCATCTCGTCATCCTCCCCTCTTTTCTTCCGGGCGGACCATACCTGTTCATTCGCGGCGGTCACTGCAGCTTTCATTCTCTCTCCGGGCAAACCGGATTTCCGCTCAAAAGCCCGCAAACAACCTTCCACCGCCGCGCGGCTGGCCAATTCTCCGCCGGTATACCCACCCATGCCGTCCGCCAGCACCAGTACCAATATGTCCTCTCCAGCCAGAATGGAGAAAGAATCCTGTTGGTTACTGCGGGCGCCCAGAATCTGGTCCCCATGCAATCCGGAAACCAGAAAAGGCTCTTGGGAAAAAGTCTGATGCATCATGGCAGTAAATAATCGTAACATGGATGGCCTGCCTTAATAAAGCAAGAATAGCGAGAGAAAATAGCCATGCCTGAAGCCGTGGAATGATTATTCCAGGGGAACGAAAACGTCAGCCTGCATGGCCGGGAAAATGCGAAGGGAACACCCCGACGGAAGGACCCCATGCAAAACCGGAATGATAAGCGGAAAAACAGCCATTGAATGCCCCAACCCGCAAGCGCTCCCAGTATTCTCCGGAGTATTGCGCCAGGAAACACCTTCCGCCCAGGAAGAAGAAAGGATAGTTTTTACTGGCGGCAGGAAAAATAATTCTCTGCCATATTTTCCGATTTTTTTATTCCATGAGCCTTCATTCCGCCCCTCCATCGTTTGGGAACTTTCCGGAGAGCCCTGTGAAACGCAGGATCAAGCCCTGTCCGGCATTAAAAATAACACGGAAGCTTTCATTATCTGCAGCCGTGGTGACGAATTCCTCCAGGCCATCTGCAATAGTCCGGATAATTACCATTGCGAAATTTCGTTTGCCGGCGGAAAGGACAGGGAGCTTTACATGACGCCCAAAGACCTGGGCTACTCCCGGCTCCATGACCTTTTTTCACGCTATGCGGCAGGGGAGGATCTTTCCCATCTCAAAAAGGAGTGGACTCTTGATGTCCACAAACCCGGCTATATTACCGCCATCGTTGTCGTTCTGGCAATCATTGCCGTCCTTGCCGTCATCATCTTCAGTTCCTGAACCGAAAGAGGCTTTTCCTTTTCCGGAGTCCATGCATAAACGCCGCATCCTCAGCACTTCCCCAGATACACCACAGTTTCATTCGGAACTGTAACGTGCCCCTCCGTTTCAAACCGGTCAAACAGCTTTTCCAGGGCGCCCAGCCAGGAGGACCGCTCTTCCCCGCCCTCCGTCAAGGCATAGGAGGTGGACATCATGCGGCGGAGATACTGCTCCCGCGTGTAGGACAAATCATTTGGAAAGCGGAATACCTGGAAACGGTGGTTGAAAAACGCTCCAATGCTGTCTGTCAACTTCTCCAGCCCTCCGCTGAATCCATAAAAACACGGACAGTAAAGACGGTGGATATTTCCTTCCTCCCGAACAACGGGGCTGTCTTCCACCCTGGAGTTCCAAATCAGGGCCACCTTGCCTCCTCCGAACAGAATACGGCGGCATTCCCTCTTGAACGCGGCGGCGTCAAACCAGTGGAATGACTGCGCCGCCGTCACCAGATCCACCGAAGCTCCGGGAAGCCCGGTCCGCTCCGCCGTTCCCGCCACGGAATGAAAACGGGGAAAAGCGGACAGCCGCTTCTCCGCTTCCTTCCGCATGTCATCATTGGGCTCCACGCCATACACGGTCCAGCCGCGCTCCAGCATGGCGCGGGAAAGAATGCCCGTTCCGGAACCTATATCCGCCAGACGGGGATTCTCCCGGCGGCTCTCCTGCGTCAGAAGCCCAACAACGGAGGCGGGATAATCGGGCCTGCCCTGGGCATAAGCCCGGGCTTTTCCAGTAAATCGGTCAGTATTATTCATTAGTTTTCAGGGTATGGTTTACTCCTTTTCTCCCGCTGTTCCAGCCTCAATGCCGTACCCGGCTCAAGAAAAGCCGACATGCTGCGGGATCCCGGGAAAAAACTGATTTGCCCGGTGACTGTCATGCAGAAAGGCATGCGGGAAAAATTGCGTTCCTTGCCCCTTCCCCGGCAACATGGGCGGAGCAGTCCCTACAGATGGCTTTACAAGTCTTTCATGAACTTTTAGTATCCGGCTCAGGCCCGCCTTTCCCGGATTGCGTCCTGACTACCGGAAAAAGGAACATCTGCGGGTTCCATTTTTCAGACTGCTCCGCCCATGTTCGGATATTACAGACTTGCCTCCTCCGTCCCCCAGCTTCGCGTGGCTGAAGTGGACTACAATGTCGACCAACTTACGGAGGAATTCCGGAAAGCCGCAGAACAGCAGGCGGCAGCCGTCGTTTTCCCGGAACTGTGCATTACGGGCTATTCCTGCGGAGACCTTTTCTTCCAGCCGAACCTGAGGAAAGCAGCCCTGAACGGCCTGCTCCGCTTTACGGAAGCCACGGAAGGCTCCGGCACGATTGCCGTGGTGGGCCTGCCCTTCCTTCATGAAGACGCTCTGTATAATACGGCGGCGGTAGTGCAGTCCGGCCGCATTCTGGCTCTGGTGCCCAAAACCGTGCTCCCCAACTACCGGGAATTCTATGAAAAACGTCAATTCACCTCCGGCAGGGAATTGGGTACAGGGGTGAAGGAAGTCACAGTCAATGGGATGCATATCCCGTTCGGGACGGAAATCGTTTTTCATGAAGAATCTTCCCCCTTCAGTTTTGGCGTGGAAATATGCGAAGACCTGTGGAGCGTCATTCCTCCCAGTTCCAAACTGGCTCTTCTGGGAGCCAGAGCCATTCTCAACCCTTCCGCAGGAACGGAACTCACCGGTAAGGCCGCATACAGGAGGGAACTGGTCAGACAGCAGAGCGGCAGATGCCTCTGTGCCTATGTCCTTTCCTCCGCAGGTGTGCATGAATCCACCACGGACACCGTATTCGGCGGCCATTCCCTCATTGCGGACAACGGCAGGCCAGCAGCGGAGGGGGAACGGTTCTGCAGGGAAAGCACCCTCATCTTTGCGGACGTGGATTTTGAACGGCTGGAGGCGGCGCGCCTCTCTGAAAGCTCCTTCAATGACAGCAAATCCCTTTTCCCTGCCGGGAATGCCCTGCATCTGGCCCTGCCGGAACAGGTTCCCGGAGCGCCCGGCCTGGAATACGCTTTCAACCCGGCACGGCCCTTTCTGCCTTCTCCGTCCCGCCGCCGGGAACGGTGTGAGGAAATCATCTCCATCCAAACGGCAGGTCTGGCCAAAAGAATGGAACATACCCGCGCGCAACGGCTCGTCATCGGCATCTCCGGCGGACTGGACTCCACGCTGGCTCTGCTCATCTGCTCCCGCGCCTGCCGTGCGCTGAAGCGCCCGGCCTCGGACATTCTGGCCGTGACAATGCCCGGTTTCGGCACCACGGACAGAACCCATGACAATGCCGTAACCATGTGCCGCCTTCTGGGCGTGGAACTTCGGGAAATCCCCATCTCGGAATGCTGCCTCCGGCACTTCGCCGACATCGGGCACGACCCTGCCGAACGAACCACCACTTATGAAAACGTCCAGGCCCGCGAACGCACGCAAATTCTGATGGATTTGGCCAATAAAACCGGGGGGCTGGTCGTGGGAACAGGGGACTTGTCGGAAATTGCCCTGGGATGGAGCACCTACAATGGGGACCACATGTCCATGTACGCGGTCAACTGCTCCATTCCGAAGACGCTGATACGCTGCCTCATTGAACACATCGCGGAAGAATCATCCCCGGAACTGGCAGCCACCCTCACGGACATCAACAACACTCCCGTCAGCCCGGAACTCCTGCCGCCGTCGGACGACGGCACCATTGAGCAGAAAACGGAAGATGTGCTTGGGCCTTACGACCTGCACGACTTTTTCCTCTTCCACTTCATTAAATACGGTGCGGAACCGGATAAAATCCTGCACCTGGCGGAACATGCCTTTCGCGGCGAATTTCAGCCGGACTTCATCCGCCACTGCCTCGGCATCTTCATCCGCCGTTTCTTCCGTCAGCAATTCAAGCGCAGCTGCATGCCGGACGGCCCCAAGGTGGGCACCATTTCCCTTTCCCCGCGCGGGGACTGGCGCATGCCTTCCGACGCCTGCGGGACCGTGTGGGAAAAAGCCATCTCACACTACTGAGACCTCCTATCCGGAAAGCTGCGGAGACGGCTTTTCCCGGAACCCGGCAAGGATTCCAAAGACCACATCAATGCCCGGGGGCTAACTTCAGCCCGATAATGCCTATCAGCAGGAAGGATGCCGCCAGCATGCGCCAGATATTGGAAGAATCCCCGAACCACAGAATACCAACCAGGAACGTGCCCAACGCGCCAATGCCGGTCCACACCGCATAAGCGGTGCCGATGGGGATGTTCCGCTGGGCAAGCCACAAAAGAAAACCGCTCAGAACCATGCTGAAAACGGAGCAGGCGATGCAGGCGGCGAATTTGCCGGGCCCTGTGCCGGGCGTTTGAGAAAGTTTGAAACCCAGAGGCCATCCGATCTCGCAGAGACCGGCCAACACCAGATAAATCCAGGACATATATTGAAACGGGGAATCACCTTCCGCTCACCGGCCTTCCCAAATGGGAAAAGCTCCAAGGGCAACGGATGCTTCGCAGAATATCTGCCCGGCGTTTCCGATCAAGGCAATAATTTTTTATGAACCCGTATGAAATGGGATACACCCTGTTTCACCGGCTTTGGGAAAATGGTTCTTTCAAACATGGAGTCTACACAAAACATATTTACCATAAGCCATATACCTGTTCTTTTTAATTAAAAAACGGTCTTATTTCAAGCCTTCTTGAATATCCTTGAGCCGGGAGCCTCCGCCCTGTGATATTGGTTCCGTTATGGCTATTCATTATTCACTTGCCGCCATCATTCTGACCGGAAGCATGGCTTCCACGGGAATCGCGGCTACTACATGGACAAGCGCCACCCCCGATCTCTCCCACACATCCCAGTACCTGTGCACCGGATGGTCTTTCTGCCTGGGAGAAGCAGGGTCAAGGCTTATCACGACCAGCACGCCGCATTCCCAGCCAATGGATGCAGAAGTTCGTCTAACATCCATTGATTTCAATTTGAGAGAGGCCAGAAAAAACGGAACAGGCCTGCTCATCGTGCAACATTCAGGCGGTATCCAAACCATTATCGGCAAATCGGACAATACCATTTCTACTGGAAACTATGCTTCCGGAACATGGACTTTTAGCAACGGGCCAATTTTAAATACAGGCACTACTTATTACGCCATGTTTACTGAAACGGATCTGTCCGCCATCAGCATAGGAGACTGCTGGGACAACGATTTCTTCTCCATCAACGGTTCCCGGCGTATCGACAATTCCATGGATAACGCAGCCGGAACGGGGCCGTCTGTCAACCAGCTCGCTTTAGTCGGCTCCAATTGGCAAAAGGACTTTATTGCCCGTAACGATAACATGGTTCCCACAGGTCTTCAAATCCATACACAGGCCGTACCGGAACCGGCAAGCGCATTGCTGCTTACGTTTGGCATGGCGCTTCTGCCCTTCAGACGCCGCAAATCTCCCACACTTTAATCACAACATCCATTTCCCATGAATCTGCACCTATCATCCCTGGCAGCGTTGCTCCTGGCATCATACCTTCCGGCGCAGGCCACCGTACCGGCCCATTCCCCTTCCACAGCGTTCATCCGGAGCGGCCTCCCGATCGTTGATCTGGATCAATGGACAGAAGCCCAGGTAGTAGTCGACAAGGAAAAAGGAAAATACCTGGGACATCCAACGACGCTATTGCTGAAAGACGGAAAAACCATTCTGTGCGTTTATCCTAAAGGGCACGGCTCCGGGGAAATCATCCTGAAGAAATCCACGGACGGAGGCAAAACATGGAGCGAAAGGCTGCCAGTTCCAGAATCATGGAAAACCAGCAGGGAAGTACCCACACTATATGAAACGGAAGACTCCCGGGGCAAGAGCCGCATTCTGCTTTTCAGCGGCATTCAGGGGGGAAACAGAAACACAGCCCCCAGAAACCGGATGGCGGTCAGTGAAGACAACGGAACAACATGGTCCGAGCTGACCCCCATTCCCAACCAGGCCGGAGGCATTGTTGTCATGAGTGACCTGATTCCTCTAAAAACGGGAAAAGGGCATTATATGGCCTCCTACCATGCCAATGCCCGGGGCAAAGACGGACATGGAGAATTTCACACCATTGAACAATATGTCACCTTTACGGAAGACGGTGGGCTGACCTGGACCTCCCCCCAGGTCATTTTCCCAGGGACAAGGGACATGCACCTGTGTGAGGGAGGTTTTGTCCGCAGCCCGGACGGAAAAACAATCGCGCTGCTGTTACGGGAAAACAGCAGGCACCATAACTCCCAGATCATGTTTTCCGAAGATGAAGGTAAAACATGGACTCCCCCCAAAGAACTGCCGGCAGCCCTGTGCGGAGACCGCCACCAGATTCTTCCCCTGCCTGACGGAAGGCTGCTGGTTCAATTCAGGGATGCTCCCCCGACCAGGAAGAAAGGGCAGGCCGCCAGCCCGACGGAAGGAGACTGGGTAGCATGGATAGGCCGGTGGGAAGACCTGAAAAACGGCACGGAAGGCTCATATAAAATCCGTTTTAAGGACAACCGCAACGGTTGGGACTGCGCCTACCCGGCCGCCGAACTATTGCCGGACCATACCCTGGTATGCACTACCTACGGACACTTTGACAAAGGGGAATTGCCATACATCCTCTCCGTCAGATTCAAAATCAGCGATACGGACAAGATGGTCAAACAATATGCGGGGAACAATCACCCCAAGATCAAAAATGACACAGGAGCGGGAGAAACCGTTTTTGACCCCAATGATCCGGACTCCGTTAATCGCCTTCTGAAACGTTCCTGAACATCATATTCCTCCATGCTCCCGGAAAACGCGGAACGGAAAAAACACAACCGGCAAGACCGCTTGCCATCAGAAGTAACCAGAAAGTATGATTCCCCCATGGATACACACCCTGGGGAAACGGCCCAGTCAAGAACCGTTGCCAAATTAAAGCACCGCCTCCGGTCCGGGCAATTCACAAACGCCATGCCCGGAGAACGGGAACTAAGCAAAGCGCTCGCCGCCGGCAGGGGAACCATCCGGAAAGCCCTCGCGCAGCTGCAGGAAGAGGGCTTCATAGCGGCTCCGGATAAAAACAGGGCCAGGAAAATCATCAGGACTTCTACAAGCCCTGTGCAGCCTCTGCCCCTGCTGGAAAAACGCGTTTGCTTCCTCTCCTCCGTTCCTATCCGGGACATCCCCCAAAGCATTTGGGTGGAACTTTACCAACTGGAAAAAGCGTTGCGAATCGAAGGTATGGCGCTTCAGCTGGTTGAAGCCACATGGGCAGAAAAAAACAATCCGGACATGCGGCTGGAAAAACTGGAAACAGAACATCCCGGCTCCTGCTGGATACTCTACCGTACCACGGAAGAAGTACAACTGTGGTTTAAGCGGAAAAGCATCCCCTGCCTGGTCCGGGGAGTTTCCTACCCTTCCTCCAATCTGCCGTATCTGGATACGCATTGGGAAGTGCTGGCCGGACACGCGGCCGGCTACCTGTACCAGAAAGGACACCGTCGGATCGCGCTCTGCATACCGGATTCCAAGCTGAGAGGCAACAGGCTCATGGAACAGGGGTTCCTCTCCTTCCAGGGGGAACATTATACCCCCTATGTCATCCGCATGCCGTCGGATGCCATTAAGGCAGCCCAGGAACTCAACCGAATTGACCTGGCGGATACGGGTATCACCGCCTTAATTTCTACCCGGAGCAGAATGCTGATATCCATCATCTCCTGGGCGGCCACCATGGCTAAAAGCATCCCGGAGGAAATAAGCCTGCTCAGCCTGGTTCATGAACCTTACCTGAACCATGTCACTCCCCCCATTACCTCCTACCGCTCCCCTGCAGAAAAAACGACGCGCAGGCTTATCCGGATGATTGAAGCCCTGCTGGAACATCGCCGTATCTCCAATAGCCTCATCCTCCCGGAGTTATGCCCCGGCCAATCCATCAGTACGTTGAATTCCCCCCCCTCCTGCCTTTGAATCCATCAAGTAATAAGGCCAGATCTGCCTTCTTCCATAACGCTCCGCTACGGAAGAAAGCATTCAATCTCCTCCTCCCGGAAACACCTCCGGAAGGGAAAAACGTATTGGCCGGCTTTCCTCTACTTGAGAACAGGAGGTTTTTTGCCGGGAGCCAGCCCTGTGTCTTCTCCGTCCGTCAGCCATTCCATGGTAATGGGAACAAACTTCAGCTTTTTAATATGCTCCTGGTTCTCCTCATAAAGCACCCCAACGATACCGGGTTCCACCACGGCAAGGCTGGAATAGGCAAAACCGCCCTCGCCCAGCAATTTCTTCACCGGCCAGGTCTTGCCGTTGTCATAGCTCATGGCCACCTGTCCCTTAATGCGCCGGCCCGCGCTGGGCCCGGAAAACAGAATGCGACTTTTGCCGCCGTAGGCAGGCTGGTCGCTCAGGGAATACGTCATCAGGGAATTCTGGGTACTGTCGCAAAACAGCTCCGGAGCGTCCTCCACCTGTCCCCAGGTCTCCCCGCCATCCCGGGACCACGCAATACGGCGGCAATTGCCTGCGCCCCAATGGCGCGCAACCATCACCACGCCGCCGTTATCCGTTTCCGCAATGGACGTCTCGTTCACCATGCCCTTCATATTGGCAGTCGGCTGGCCCAGCTTCCAGCTCTTGCCGCCGTCATCGCTGTAAATGCAGGAAATCACCCATTTGCCGAACGGCCCTTCATTCATCGGAATCACCAGGCGGCCCTTGTGGGCGCCGCTCTTCAGCTGGGTTCCCGCATTCGGGCCGGACGCCATAATATCCACTCCTGAAGGACGCTTGGTCGTCTTCGTAATCTCCTGCGGCTTCGTCCAGGAAGAACCTCCATTCCTGCTCTGAATCATAAAATTGCGGATGCACTTTTCATCATCCCATCCGTCCGGGATATTGGGCTGCCGCTCCTTGACCCCGGCAGGGTAACGCTGGAATACGACAGTCACGGTCCTGGTTTTGGCGTCATAAACGGGGCACGGATTATTAAACGTGGCGCCATGGGCCTTGGCAATCGCCCGGGGACGGGACCAGGTCTTCCCGCCATTCTTGCTGACGCTCATGATAATATCGTTCTCCCCCTGGTCGGTATTTTTGTACCGTCCTTCAGCGAATGCCAAGAGCTGGCCCTTGCCGATACTGAGCAGGGCGGGAATACGGATGGACGCATAGGGATTACCCTCCCCGGCGCTGAATACGGTCACAGCCCTGTCCGTAGGGAAACCGGTTTTCTCTTCCTGCCCGAACGCCGGCAATGCCACGGCGCATACGGCACTCATCAAACACTTGAATACGGAATTCATCATCCTCTCCACCTTATTCCATTTTCCCCTGCCGCACAACAACCATGTCATGCATGTGCGCCAAGACCAGAGAAAAAGGAACACTAAAGAGGAACGCGCGGCAGGAACGCGATACCGCCGCCGGGAAGCCCGGAAGGCTTCGGCCCAAAACTCAAGCCAGCAAGAAACGTGCCCATCCGAATACGGATCCCCGGAAAAGCGCCCGTCGGAACCGGGGAAAATATCCGGAAACGCGAAATTGGCTGAAAAAATCCCTGCCGTACCGCCAAAGCCATTCCACACATCAACCGCCCGGCCTCTCTCCGGACAAACCGCTTGCCTATTTATTCATCAAGAGAAAAATGGTGAAAGAAGAAGAAAACGGAACCTGTATCTTGTACCATCGCAGAATCACCTGCTTCCCGTACTGTCATGAACCGAATCCTTCCATTACTATCCCTTCCCCTGCTGTCGCTCGCAGCGGTATTTGCCGCCAACACGCCGGAACACATCGGCAACGACCTCAAACTGTTCAAAGACTCCTCCTGCACCTCCCTGAAGCCGGATGTGAAAGACACCTCCGCCTTCCAGTCTGACGCGATGAAAGAACTCGCGGCCAAAATCCTGGCAGGCCATTACAAGCCGGACTACCTGTATGCCGAATACCGGGCCCTCCCCTCACCAAGCCAGACGGGGAAAAATCTCAGAATCGGAGATGGATTCAGCAAATACGACAACATGACGGGCGTCTATCTGGAAAAGGGGCGGCATGTCGTCCTGGTCGGCAAGACGGAGGGGCAGGAAATCAGCCTCCTGCTGCCAAACCTGATGCGCAAGCCGGCCGAAGGAGTGCAGCCCACAAAAGACCCCAACGGCTGGGGATTGCACAAAAAGCAGATTCCTCTCAAGGAAGGAATCAACATCATTGACGTGGAAACGCCCTCCAACGCCTATATCAGCTACTTCACCGAAGACGTCGGCAAGGCTCCGAAAATCCCCGTCCATTTCGTAACCGGCAAAGCCAACGGCTACTTTGACACCACCCGGGGCGACACCAACAAGGACTGGGTTCGCCTGCTTGACCAGGCCGCCTCTCCGATCATGGATGCCCGGGGAAAATACATCCAGGTTGCCTACCCCGTAGAATTCCTGAAAAAATTCACCAAAGACCGCGGAACCGAACTTATCAACGCCTACGACAAGCTCATCGGCATCCAATACCAGCTGATGGGCCTGGATAAATACGGCAAAATCCCGGAAAACCGCGTCCTGGCCCGCGTGAACTTCAACTACTACATGTTCCGCGACGGAGACGGAGTCGCCTACCTCGGAAACGACGGGACAATGCGCATGGTAACCGACCCTGAAAACGTTCTCAAAGGCGATGCCTGCTGGGGATTCTCCCACGAAGTAGGACACGTCATGCAAATGCGCCCGATGACCTGGGGCGGCATGACAGAAGTCAGCAACAACATCTTTTCCCTGCAGGCCGCAGCCAAAACAGGCAATGAAAGCCGCCTGAAACGCCAGGACAGCTACGACAAAGCGCGCAAGGAAATCATCGGAGGGAAAATCGCCTACCTGCAATCTAAGGATGTCTTCAACAAGCTGGTTCCCCTGTGGCAGCTCCATCTTTACTTTACCAAAAACGGACACCCCGACTTCTATCCTGACGTCATGGAGTACCTGCGCAACAACGCGGGAAACTACGGAGGAAACGACACCGTCAAATACCAGTTCGAATTCGTCAAGGCATGCTGTGACGTCACAAAAACCGACCTGACGGACTTCTTTGAGAAATGGGGATTCTTCAAACCCGGAACATTCCACATCGGCGACTATGCCCAGTACGACTTTAACGTCACCCCCGAAATGGTGGCGGAAACGAAAAAATGGATTGCCGGCAAAGGCTACCCGAAACCTGAAACCGACATCACCGAACTAAGCGAGTAATGTGATTCGGCAATCCCGACGATTCCCTTTAATCATCAAATATGCTGCAAACGGATAAGAAAAATAGGGGCTCAAGTTCAATTCTTTTGAAAGTATTTTTGATGATGGAAGATTATTAAGAAGTTAAACTCCCTCACCAAAGGGTGGAATCATTGTTGATTCCACCCTTTTTATTTTGCTCGTAAGATATTTCCGCTATACGGGGCACAGCAAACGGTACGATCCCTCTTACCAGATCAAAAACTCCCAATTGGCAACCTATCCCTGTTTGATCTCAATTCTCAAATGTTTTAAAATGTTGTTCTCAAATGATTCCGCACAGTGAAATAAAGGAGAGTAAAAATCATATAAAAAAGAGTTTAAAAAATTCAAATTTATAAAAATAAATAATTCATAGAAAACAATTTTATTCCACAAGAGAATTTGAATAATAAATTTTGTATTCAAATTCTAAAAGATGGTTAGAACATTCATTTTTACAAATAACTTTCTTAACTTTTATCGCTACGAAATTGTTAAAACGATTTTCTAAAACCACTACTTCACCAACATTAATTGATCGAGTTCGTGAACTAAAATCAAAAAATCTAATTTCATCAAACAGAGGAAATTCTCTATAATTTGAATTATATCCAATTCGTTTAACTTTATCCTTATAACAATAGATAGAATTATTTCCACGTTCAGACCAAGCAGTAACAAAAGAAAAATCCCCCTCTCCAATTGTATAAATACCGTTATTTGATTTATAATCAAATAATACTCTTCCTTCGAATAAAGGATTTATGTATTTTATTTTGTCTAACGCTAAATTTAGACTTATTTCTTGGGAAACATCATTGTTTTGAAAAGGATTCTCTCCCAAAGACGGCTTTTTCTTTATATCTTCGTCATAAATACGCTCTAATAATTTTCTATACGAATCATAATATTTATCATCATCATTAAAATTTATATATAAAGACCCACTTAAAAAAACAGGAAGTTTTTCTTTAATATTATTACGAATTAAAGGTATAACATAATTTAATTTTACATTATCTACAAGATTAGCACTCAATATTTTTTTCTCATAACCTACTCCTCCCTTACCAATATCAGCTTTCTCTACATACAATGAAGAACAAATACATACAACTAGAGAAGATGAAGATAATCCTTGCTCCATAAACATAGGCAAATCATACCCTAAACGCAAATCCCATTGATCAAAAATAACATCGACTCCATGACTTCTTAGATGGATAGCCAATTTTAAAACCCAATTCCTATGGGATTCATCATCATGAGAATAAGAAATAAAGACCTTAGGATGACATGACATAATCATTAATATTAAATTAATTTATAATTTGTGTTCTAACTCTAAAATATTTTACGATAGTTTTTTAGTCTAACTATGGCCTTAAAAAATCAATACGACCTAATATGTACTTTTTTGCAAAAACGGACAAATATTGCGCAATCACGATATGAAAAAGCCTTGCAAAATCAAGAGCTTTGCAAGGTTTTAAAAAGAATAAAATGGCGGACAGGGAGGGATTCGAAGCCTCGAATCATTGATTGTAAGTGATTAACAATGAATTCACTGAGCTGAAAATGAATACTTTAGGGATAGTGTTACGTAAGTTATTCATTACAAACGCTTATTAATTCTCGGGGAAATAAAAAAGCGAAAGGATTCCCCCCAGTGAAGGAGGGAATCCGTGCCGCTCTCCAGGATGATCCTAGAGGGATTTGACCTTGTAGTAGTATTTGTGTTCGTCTAGGGTTTGTTTGAGCGAATCAATCAGGTCAGTCCTGTCTGCCGGTATGTACACGGCGTCATGGAGGCTGATGCAGACTGGATGATTCCGGCAGAACTCCCGGAGGATATCCTCATAGTGGAACAGGGTATGAGGGGAATCCAGATCGTCGATCGCCTTGATGAAGAATTCCATTTCGTCGAAGTAGTCGTCAGTGAGAAATTCCCTCAATTGGTTTTTGCATCTTGTGATCCACCTTTTATCGGCTGTACCTGACAACAGGGAGAAAATCCATGTAATGAGTTTCTCCTTGGCTTCTTCCCTTTCGTTTTGATCTCTAGGGAGAAGGATATTGGTTTTGATTGCTTCGAGCATTTTCATGCATTGGCCGCGTGCAGCAAGGCACTGGACAATGGAATTGGTCAGGTCGATTTCAACCATGTCAACCCCATACACATTTTTGAATACATATTGCCGTACGGAGGAAGGCATTTGGGTGAACATGTTGAATACCCGGGGATGCTCTTCATTTTTACTGTATGTATTGGCGAAACTCTTGCCAGCAATCGTTGACGTGAATGAGATGTCACTATTTGGCTTTCTTGTCCTCTCATTTTCAATAAGAGCCTTGAACGCCGGTGAGCTGACCTCAGCCTTGAAGATGGAATTCAGGTTATAGGATTTGAGGATACGGGAATGAACCGGGATGGATTCAATGCCAAGACTGGTTAGAGCCTCTTCAAAGACAGGGGTGATCTTTGCCCTGGTTTTCTTGTTGAGGGAACCGTCTTTGATATTGGGATTGAACAGCATCCTGTAGAGATCGTGCTTGACCTTGTTGACCGGGATGGTGAAGTAGACATATTTCTTGGGAGGAAGTATTGGAGCCAGTTCTCCGTTCTCCTGGACGAGAGGGAGGGCGTTCAACAAGTTCTCGGCGTCTACTTGCTTCATGTCCTTTTTGAGCAACCCGATTTTCTCAGCCGTTTGCTTGGCATTGATGAGGTTGGAGTTGTTGATGATTGTTTTTGCGACACGGGTGTTGGTTGCACCCACCATTTTTTTATTATTTTGAGTATGTATTTTTTTCATACTCCTGTAGCTTCAGGAGATTCTTTTTATTCATAAGTGTCCTTTTATTATGGAAATATACATTCCCTAAAATACATGATAATAAGGATATAATGATAATCCTATTGATTCGTTCGCCTGTTTCCTGTATGGATACTCGCAGATAAAATGAGGAAAAGGAGACGTCCATTTGTTCCGGCGGATAAGCAGGACACAAGAAAACTGACTGCGAAAGAACGGGAAAAACTCCGTAGGAAAGCAGTATTGCTCTATAAGAGGGAAAATCCTGTTCCAACCATTTCAAAGAAGTTGGGTATACGTCCTGCAACTGTCTACCGATGGATCAACAATTACCTGAACGAAGGACCTATCAAATACAAAGAAAATAAGAGGGGAAGGCGTCCCATTGAGAACAAATACACTCAAAAACCGTGGAATGAATTTGTCAAGGAACTCCGGGAATATTGGGCAACTCAGGAAAAGAAGAAACCGGGTGTCCCTGAAAGCATATTGCTATACAGGGGCAAAGAGTTCTTTGAATGGTGCTCAGAACTGACGGAAGGAACCAGGTATGTCTATTACTGCCAGATTAGGAGAAAGCTGGACGAACTGGGAATCCGGGAAAACGATTCCATTACACTACAGGACAGGAATTTTCTCCGAGGGCAATATTATGATCCAGGGCATCATCAAACCGGATGGATGAAGTACTGCATGTTCCTGCTGGGAAGACCGTTCAAATCCAACAGCAGGAACATCTGGTTCAAGGGAATTTAATTCTCAATGGATTTGAAGGTATGTAGACAATTTCCGGGTATCCGTCCGGTATTATAAACAAAGGGGACATTTTGCCAATTCTTACAAACAATTCTGGGGAATTATTAAGAATAAGCCGTTTGCTGCCTTCGGGGTATTTTCTTGCGCACAATAAACGACCGTTTTTCATAATAAATTGATAACAATACTATTGTGTTAAAAATGGTCTCATACAATGTATATATAAAATAAATGGAGAAGGAATTTTTTCCATGTATACCTGATACAGACCCAAGGAAATTTGCCCATAACGGAGCCTGGCCTATCCCATACGGATTTGGGAACATGTACTTCAAGACAGCTGTCTGCCAGTTTTTGGGCTCAATAGAAAGAATGGAGATATTTTGATCATAAGGACATATGGCTTCATTTTTGATGAATAGGCGAGTCCCGTGTAATTTGACCGTGGCGGAGTCTGGATAGCCTCCAATGGAGTTTGGAATCCTTCTCCCAAGACAGCTGTCCAGGGCATGTTTTTTACATAAAATGGATCTGGAGAGATCCTTGACAATTCCTTTTTGTTAAGATTCTATACGTTTATGGAGATAAGCTTTCTAAAAAAGCAGGCGCAACTGGCACTTGAAATTATTCAGAATACAATATTGGAACTCCTTAAAAAGAACCCAGATGGATTGAGGAATTCAGAAATTTCAAGACAGTTAGGCCTAGAGTCAATGCATCAAGGTGCCCAAAAAGATTATCTTGTATACTCAATACTAGGTCAGCTCCTAGATCAAAAACTAATAGAAAAGACTACTGGAAAACCGACCCTCTACAAAATAATCAAGCGAACTAATTGATTAGAATTATTTAGATCAAACTATTTTCCTGAATTCGGAAATCTCATTGAAATCAAAGCACTTACCATCTGGTTCAGCAGAATTGGCAACGAAGTCAACATATTCAGGAGTCAGTTTCCAATAGAGTTCCGCATCCTTTTTCCTCGTCGGCTTGTAGTAGTGCTTCCGAATCATCTGGATGCTGTTTCCCATTTCGTCGGCTACGCTGGCCATGTTGCCAAAACAGGTAACCTTGTAGGTGCAGTAGCTGTGTCGGTATCCGTTCTGTTTGGCTTCGATGTACTCGGGAATTGTCCTCCTGAAGGCGTCATAAATGCGGTCGACGTGTTTCTTGCATCGTCCAAAGTCAAAGACAAGTCCATTGCTACGTTCGCATGTAAGAAGCCATTTCTTGGCGATGCTGGGAAGATGGACAATACGGCGTCCTGTTTTGCCTCCTGACAAGTAGAAGTCTCCGTCTTCATCGGGATTGCTCAAATCGAGTTCTTTCCATTCAATATACTCAAATTCGGATAGTCTTACTCCGCAGAACATGGCAATGACCAGGGGAGCGAGCATTCTGTGTTGATGAGTTTTGGTATAATGGAGGATTTGAACGGCTTCATCGACAGAATAAATACCGGGTTCAGGGCGTACTGCCTTGGGGCATTTGATGCTGGTCATGTCAATTTCGCACCATTTGAAGAACGAGATGACGGCCGCCCGGTAATGCTGCCGTGTCTTTTCGGCAATATCCAAGCCATAAAGCCATTTTTCCACTTCGTCTTTCTGGATCGTGCTGACGATTTTCTTTCCGAATACGTCCTTGAAGACATTGACTCTGGAAAGGGTGAGGCGGATGTTTTCCCTGTTGGATGCCGTCAGAAGCTTGTGCTTTTTCCATTCCTTGAAGAGATCCCCGACTGTCCTGCTTTGCTTGGGATGGGCGACGAAGCTCATATAGCGCCGGATGAACTCCGCAAGGGAGATGGAAGGATTGGTTTTGTAGAATCGATCAATCATGATTCTGTCTTCGGGATCAATGATTGTTTCCTCTACAAGTCCGGTTTGTGAAAGTTCTTCTTCAAGTATCCGGCATTTTTCCAAGCCTTCCTTCCTGTCCTTGACCCGGCATTTGTTGTTCCTGGTGGAACCGTCGGGGTTGATGGTATTCCAGTAGACGCGGTACCGTCCGTCATTCTCCTGGACCAGTCTGCATAATTTGAACTTCTTCGCTGCCATGTATGAGTTCATTATACCGTGGGAACAGGGTTTCGTACGCAGTAAAACTCAATTATGGTAAGTTATTTATGTCGTAAAATTACTGTAGTGTGTCAAATGAACTTGATAAAATACAGAGAATGAGTATTATAGAGTTATTCTGATGTACTCCTATAATATCCGGAATAGACTAAAAATACGAATATATGAACTTGATAGAAAATGCACAATTAAGTATTCAAGTAGGTGTTGATGATTATTTACGCGCACAGGGGCATGATCTTAATTCTATTGAAGCTAAAAAGCGCACCATATCGGCCGTGCGCAATATATATGCGGGAATTCTCCTGATGTATAAAGAAAAATTAAGAAGATTGTCACCAAATGAATCTGATGAAGTTCTCTTAAAAGATAAAATCAAATTTGAAAGGAGAGGAGAAGAGGTAATCGCCGTAGGGACAGGTAGAAAAACAGTAGATGTTAATACGATTAAAGAAAGATTCAGTTCCTTGCGTATTAAGATAAATCATGAGATTTTAGATAAGATAAATAAAGTAAGAAACGAAATCGAACATTATTCCCCTAAAGCAGGTAGTGGGGAATTGATTGAAATGTTGAAAAATTCTCACCAGTTAATTTATGATTTTGTGGATGAACAATTATGTGAAAATCCGGCTGAATGGTTTGACGAAAATCAATGGGAACAGATTCTCGAAATTGAGGAAATAATTAAAAGAGAGAAAAAAAAGATAGATAAAAAAATTAAAACGTACAAGGAGATCTCAGATAGATTAAAAGATGAAATCTCTGAATCATCATGCACCTCTTGCGGCAGTCCTCTTCTTTTACCATTGAGTGATGATTTTTCTCCTAGTATTGAATGCCAGAAATGTAAAAACACATATACTTCTGAAGAAATTGTTCGAAATAATTATGGTGATGACCATTTAAGAATATCAGGTGGTATTAGTCCTGTCGTAGGGGTATGTCCAGAGTGTAGCAAAGAGGGACTCATAGACGATGATGGAGACGTGTATGAGTGTATATTTTGTGAAGAAACATTTCCCACTCGTTGCGAATTTTGTGGAGATACAATTACTATTGATGGAATAGATTACGATAACCCAGTCAATTGCTCTTACTGCAACGAGCGGTTTAGTAAAGATGACTGAAATTTTTCTCAAAAATCATCTTAACTTAATCTCAAAAAAATTAATCTTATAAATCAAAACTCTATTCTATCAAACCAGAAATAGCTCTCGCGACCAAATCTCCAACGGTTTTATTCTGCTTGGAAGCCTTGGTTTCTAGTTTATCATAGAGTTCGGGAGACAATTTGACTGTCAAAGTCAAAGCGGCATCCACTTCTACACCGGGAGTAATCACCTGGTTAACAGCAGGATTGAGAGTAGGCAATTTTACCATGACTCTCTCAATAAGTTGCTGCTTCAAAGGAGGAATTGTCTTCTGGGACATCCAGTTGCGGACGGTAATTTCCGATACTCCGCACTGCTGGGCCATCCATTTGTAATCGAGGTCATGGCTTTTGAGCCATTGCTTGACTTCGTTCTTGAATACGGATTGATCCCCCACATGCTTCATGTGAGGGAGTTTATCAGAATATTCATGGAAGACAAGACTGCCTTGTCTCCATTTGATACATATTACGAAGGATTACCTAGCGAGTCAATTTCATGGGCAATTAGTTCATTAACAGAACATCCCGACTCCATGGCCTTCCTGCATAATGTTGAATAGTCGGTCAAAGAGATATCAAATTTGAGCCCTTCATCGCAATTCCCTCCAATGCACTTGATAGGAGCCTCGTTCGATCCTGCAATCAATTCCTGGAGACAGCTTGCAAATTTCATAGGAATCTCTTTTTGAGATATCCAATTGCGGACGATTGATTCGGGGATGCCGCATTTCGAGGCGACAAGAGGAATAGTCAAGCCATTGGATTTCATCCATTTTTCAATGCAATTCATTGATATAATTCTGTTCTTTGTTCGTTTCATGGGTTGATCATGACACGAAATCATCCATCCGTAAATTATCTTTTTGAGATAATAAGTGTTTACAAAAATCTCACAAGGCGACAATATGGAGTCGCCAACTGAGAATTCACCGCAACCAGACGGGGGAAAACTCATGATGGCTTAAGAATCAACCTATTGACATCAAAATGATTAAAACACTATTACTTGGAGCAATCAGCGCAACTCTCCTTTGCAGTTGCGGAACTATGGGGCCTATTGGCGTTGTCTATTCGGATGTAAACAAACCTCAACAGGCAACATCTGCCAGTGGCGTAAGAACCGGTAAATCCGAATCCAAATCCTATTGCGGATTGGTCGCTCTGGGGGATTCATCCATTGAAGCGGCCAAAAAGAACGCCGGAATCACAACTGTTTCGGCAGTCGATACCAAAGTTTACAGTATTCTCGGAATCTACAACAAGTTCACAACTACTGTTTCCGGCAACTAAACAATCTCCCCCTGAATAAGATAGAAATATTATTCAGGGGGCAAATCGATAACGGATATGAACCAGATAATCAAAAAGATTCCTGTCACAGCAAAATTCTGTTGTGCTGCCTTGGCTTCCTTTGTTCTGCTTGCATCCTGCAGCAAGTCATCATCCAGTGACGACAACAATGGGACGGAAGCTCCATTAACGCTGGAAAGTAAAACTCTCACGGGAGGCATGTATGTAGACTACCAAGAAGGAGACGGATTTGAATTGGAAGCCAAGGATTTTGTTTTCAGTACCGGAACCGTTACGTTTGGCGCTGTCGAATATGATGCCAATGACCATGAGACAACTAGGACGATTACAGGTAGTTATGTCTTTGAAAAGACGGGAACTAATGTAGGAACCTTGCAAATTGAGTCAAATTGGGTGGGATTCAAACTCAATCTCACATTCAATGGCAAGATCGCCATAGCATACGGAACAATGAAAGAGAAGATGGGTAGGGAACTTCCAGCAAAGGGAACATTTGAGATAAATACATTTGAATATTAATGAGTTTCATAATTGAAAAAACGATCATGTCTACATCAGAAACAAACGAAACACATTCACAAGTCTTGGCTTGGAAAAAGACCCGGATGACAATTAGCATCCTGTCTCTAGTTTTAGGACTTTATGTTTACCAGCAAGCAGACCAAGTTGCCACATTAGGACGATTGGCAGCAGCATTTAGCGGAAAAGAAGTAGGATCAACAGGAATGGCGCTTTCTCTTTGCCTTCTTGTAGCCGGAGGGATGGGGATATTCACGCATATCAAGCAATGGAAACCGGGTATTTTGATTTCGGGCATTCTTTGTTCCCTTGGTGCTTTGCTATCCCTTGACGTTGGAATTTATCAAGACCTCTATGTCTGGAATACACTGGCGTTCATTTTTTCTGCCGTTTTCCTCATAGGGTTCTATAGAAAGAGCAAAAACACCTCCACATAATTTACGAACAATGGATTTGTAACAAGATGACTGAGTTTATCATATGTCTGAAAAAATACGCCGATTTTACAGGGCGGGCTACCCGTACGGAATATTGGATCTTCTATCTGGCAACTGTAATACTCACCAACTTTCCTGCCATTGTCGGTATTATGTTACTGCTTGTAGGTGAAGAAAATAGCGATGAAAGCATCGCGGGAATAGGAAGTTTATTCATTATCGTGGCGAACCTTATCCTATTTGCACTAATGGTACCCAATCTCGCCGTTGGAGTGCGTCGATTACACGATGTAGGGAAAAGCGGAAATTATTTGTTTATGGGCTTAATTCCATTTGCTGGCCCTTTCATTCTGTTGCTTACCCTATGCGAAGACAGTCAAAGAGGGGCAAACCAATACGGGGTCTCAAAAAAATATCCTTCATTATGATAAATTCAGCATTACAAGAGGGGATTAATGTCCGGGTAATTGGTACATCCGGACAGACCTTGTTTACAAGAAGAGGTGAATTGCTTGGTTTTACGTCTATGTCCGTGACTCTCAGGAGAGGAGATACCGTCTATATTTGCAAACCCGATGGTTCAACTCAATCCACCAGAAGATACCAAGGAGAAAGAACAACCTACGACGACCTGGTTGATTTGGATGAAAGCAAGCCATGCAAAACTTGGACTAAAGGAACCGTTATGCTCTATCTGTTTTTCGGATGGTTAATCAAAATTGGAGCCGGTTACCACCTGTATAAGCTCATGGGAAGCTCCTATTTGGCTGTAGAGGAAGTTCCGGGAGAATTGACGTCAAGAGTATGGAAAGACGCCGGAATCTGGCTGATGTCAGTCGTTTTCTGGATTATCTGCATAGGAGGCGGTTATTACATTCATCACCAATTCAAAATATGGATGGAAGGGAATCAATCTCCGACCATTCAAACTACCAATACAACAACAACCAACCAGGACAATGGATACTGAACCAATCACATACACCACTAAAGAACTTTCCTTTTTCAAAAGGTTATTGAGAACAGGTAAGTTCCCACCAAGTAAAAATAGGCAACTCAAACAAATTACATTTTCCGGGGATCATGTTTCCATAACCATGAGGTCAGGGGAGGCTTACGAGCTCAAAAAAGGAGAATACAGAACGATTGAAACGGTTCTTGGCATTGCCGAGGATATAACTACAACATCAAGATTAATACGCTCGCCAAACCGAAGATCAAAATCACCATTTGTGGATTTGATGGAGAATTGACTCCTGAGGAATGGGAAGATATTAAAAGGAGACTCGACTATCAAGAGAACGAAACGGCACGGAAGTATATAAAATAAAAAAGGGTTTGGAGATTGCAGGAGATTTTCTCTGATTTGCGGGGTACCGTAGTCCATTCCTCCATATAGGGCACGGCAAATGGCACAGTACCCCCGCCAGACTAAACGCACTCCCCCAATTGATAGATCATCTCTGTTTGGTCCCAACATATACAAGGAGACTCCTGCACGAAGGGGGTACTTTCCCAAACGCTTCAAAATTGTTTTTTCAAAAAATGGAAACTTTTTCTCCATTAGGAAATGTATCAAATGGGAAAAGAGGAAAGTCCATTTAGCCATTTGTAAGGCAAAATTAATTTTGACAATAATTTTTAAGATTTACAGAGGTTAATACCCATCATTCCTCTGAAATCCTTACAAATGATCCTAGAGGCATTTAGAATAAAATAACGTGAATATAAATGATTCTCCGGATGCAGCACCTGCAATTTCCTGCACATGGATTTCGTAAATGAGTTTATACAGCAATATGAGAGAGTCAAATGATGTTGTAAAAATGTTTTTTATTTTTACAAGCGCGTTGCAATAAGCAAGTTATGAGGAAAATGGTATCACTCGATGTATATTAAAATAAATGAAGGGAGAATTTTCCCCTGTATACCTGCGTTTAATCATTTGGGAGAATATTCCCATGAGGAAGTTTGTTCGTTGTACGAAGGCATTTTGAGCAAAAACAGTCAGATATGGATAATTATCCAGAAGAAGAAAATTCTGATTGGAACAGGATTTAGAGCTACAATACCAGCCCTGATGATCCCCATGAGTTTGGAGAATGCATGGAGGATCGCAAGGAGATGGATAGCAGAAGAGAAGGCTTGAAAGAGATTAGTGGTGGACGATTATGAATGGAGAAAGGAACAGGAGGAAAAATCAGAACATCAAAAATCACACATCTTGAAAGAAATATTCATTAATTATATCTGTCACATTTTTTTCTTTCTTTTCATGAAATTTAGAAATTATTTCATTTTTTCCATATGATTTTATTTCATATTTTTTTGTTCTATTAGAGCATGAAACTAGATATTCTAGAGCGTCCTCATCAAAACCACTTGTGCACCAATATTCAAAAATTATCTTTTTTTCTTTTTCATGAGGGGGTTTTATTGATATTAGATATTTGTATATAAAAGGAATTTTTTCAGTAATCCATTCTTTAACTTCTTCTAACGATACATTGTTTTTATAAGCCTTGCATTCTGCTATTATTATATAATTTTCAAATATTGAATAGACATCTAGTTCTTTTTTTGATCCCTCATGGTTTATTTCCAATCCTATATATATACTTTTACAACTATTAGAATAATAATACCCAACTAAAAACTCAAATAAATCGCCACGCAAATTATTTATTTTACCATCATTAAATTTCTTCAGTGATTTTATTAACGTTTCAAATTTATCTGGTGATTTTTTAAGTATCGCAGAAGCATTTGATACAACTTCAATTAAATTTTTTATCATATCTTCATATTTTTTTCCGAATAAATTTCTAATTTGAGCTACAATAATGCCATTTTCTTTAAGCTTTTGAAAAGCCGTTTTGTCGATATTTTCATTTGTTAATAAAAATATCATTGAAGGTCGCAATCTTTGTGTATTAATTATATCAATTTTTTTGATTAAAATTTCCACATTTTCGATAGAAATTGGATTCCCAATAAGAATGTCAGCAATTAAAAATCCGCCAAGTATTTTATTGTTTTTGCATGTTTGAAATGGTTTTATATATGAAGGAGCAACAAATGCCCATTGAAATTTACCAAATTCAGAATGAAACAGTCCTTTGTCATATGATATAAGTGAGATATTTCTCGCCCAATCATAGAAATGCTCTAGAATTTGTTGCTTGGATAATTCAATCGCCTTTGAAAAGGGTATATTTATTTCATATTCTAAATTATCGAGAATATAATTTTTTCCATCATATTTTATTAATCCAAAATTTATTATATCATTTAATATAATATCGAATTTTTTTCGTGACTTTAGCGATTTAATGGGATTTGATGTAAAGCTAGCTAATTGATCTTGAGGGAGAATGCCTTTATGAAATTTTAATGCATTTATAAGAGAATAATAATGTGATGCCGACTGCTTAAAGGCTTCGACTAATGCAGTTTTAAATTGATAGCTGTCACGTTGGGAATCGAGAAAGCAGAAACATTGATTTTTATCGAATATACCCTTAATTTTCTCAACAGGAGGCCCTAGGCGCGATATTCGCTTCATGATAGAATTCCGCTTAATTTTTCCTGATTCCAGTAAATCAGCCAATTGACCGGAAAGCATAGGGCCATTTTTTTCTAAAAGCTCAATTGCGGTTGTCATACTTCGCTATTTATAACAATAAAAAATGTGGGGCATCAATGTTTTTTTATTTGCGTTTACTATAAGTAAATTACGTCTATTTTTTGGCATCGTTTTTGTCATTCGCCATGCAAAGAATCATAATTTTTTCAGAAGTAAGTGATTCGTCAAATTTTCCCCATTTCTCTCCCATACCCCTACAAACAAAAACCGCAATATACTCATTACGAATATATTGCGGCGAAAAATTGATGGCGGACAGGGAGGGATTCGAACCCTCGGTACCGGTTTGCGGTACACACACTTTCCAGGCGTGCTCATTCGACCACTCTGACACCTGCCCGTTGGAGATTGTGCTAGATAAGAAAGCAGGAGCAGAGTAACGGCAGAAGAGAGGTTTGGCAATCTTTTTTTCATCCGGAAGGTATTTTCCCGTTTTCCCCGAGTTTTTTCACGTTTCCGGCTGTTGCCCGAAAAGGATGAAAAGCGCCCCGACAGCGCGAGAAAATCTTCAACGGGCATAAACAACAACGAAGCGTATTTCCAGAAGTTTTGAAAGGAACAGGTTTCCGTGGTTCACAAAAATTATCCATGAGGGCATGGCAGATTTTCGCCCTCCCTGCCCTGTTTTTCCTGCGGAGCAAATAAGAATTTTTCTCTTTCTCCACCTTTACGGCTTCCGTGCAATCGGGGAAGGTTCAGGTAAGAACCGCTATTGATAAGCTTCTTTCCGTCCGGGCTCCAGGATTAACCAGCAGCCGTTTGAGAAGTTTCAGGAGCGAGACAGGAAGAGAAGACTGAAGGATTCCGGAAGCCCAGGGTTCCGAGAGTTTCCGGGAAGGCGCGGCAAAAATGGGAATCCATGCTGTAAGAAGAGAAGGCGGGACATGCCGTTTCACCGCGTATCATCATTTCCGCGGCTCCGCATTCCTCCCGTCCTCAAAAAAAGCCAAAGGCTTCCGGCATGTCCCGGAAAAGGCGTTTCCCGACCGCACTTCCCCCTTGACGGATGCCCCAAAGACGGGTTTGCTAGTCCTGCGCATGGGAGAGTCCTTTTACACACGCACCACGGAGGCCCCCTCCTCCGCCTTCGATTTGTCCCTCAGACCGCCTGCTTTCAGCGAGTTCTGCGGCCAGGAGAAGATTAAGGACCGCCTGATGCTGATGGTGGAAGCCGCCAGACAGCGCGACGACGTGCTGGACCATATCCTGTTGAGCGGCCCGCCGGGCCTAGGGAAGACGACGCTTGCCAATATTATCGCGAATGCCGTCGGCTGCCGCATTCATACGACTTCCGGCCCCCAGATTGAAAAGGCGGGAGACCTGGCCGGCGTGCTGACCAATCTGGAAAAGGGGGATATTCTGTTTATTGACGAGATCCACCGCCTGCACCCGGCCATTGAGGAGTATCTGTACCCGGCCATGGAGGATTTCCGGCTGGATATTATCATCGACCAGGGGCCGAACGCCCGCTCCATCCAGCTCAACCTGCCCAAGTTCACCCTGGTGGGGGCCACCACCCGCGCCGGGATGCTGACCAGCCCGCTGCGTTCCCGCTTCGGCCTGGTGAACCGGCTGGATTATTATACGCGGGAGGAGCTGTGCGCCATTATCGAACGGTCCGCGGGGCTGCTGAACGTGCCCGTGGACCCGGA
>ULUJ01059414.1_pt1 | contig 31620 bp, 27 predicted proteins | sample 1958381 | NCBI WGS metagenome assembly ULUJ01 (sample SAMEA4835757, study PRJEB28245) | human gut metagenome | biome: gut microbiome; material: fecal sample | place: Denmark | collected 2008 | reverse complement strand
CCCGTCGGCAGGTATATCTTCGTCAGCGGCGCGTTCGGCACCCGGTTGCCCGACGTACTGCCGAATTTTTTATACAGGTAGCGGTATTCCTGCTTTTCGCCGATGCCTTTTTCATACGCCGTCCTTATGACATAGCCTTCATTGTCCGTTTCCTGTATGTACCTGCCTGTTCTGTACCCCGTATATTCGACCGCATCGACTTCGCCGTGGTCATTATACAGATACGTCAATTCCGTCGTTTTTCCGCTACCGCACGCGCTGTCCGTCAGGCTCTTCAACAGCATCGTGGTTTCGTCGTATTCCGCCGACGCGAGCACCTGTTTCGCGCCGTCTTTCGTTACGCTCTTTTCGATGAATCTGCCGTATCCGTCGCTCACTTCTTCGCCGCTCCAGCCGTTGCCGTAACTCACGTTGGTATAGCTCTTTCCGTCGCTCGTTTTATTATATGCCGCCGTATATACGGTAACGCCGTTGAATTTTACTTTTTTGATCCGCGAATATCCGTCGTATTCAAATTCATAAACGGCGCCCGTACGATTAATTTTTGTCAAGAGTCCGGCATTGTACTCGTACTGCGTATTCTCGTTCTGGATATGATTCACGCTGTTCCCGTCGCGCGTAGCAAACCCTGCCGAGACGGATTTCAGCATACCGTCGTCGCCATACCCGTAATTATAGGCCTGCCCGTTCGGGAGCGTCACTTTATTCAGCCTGCCCTTATAACTGTCGTACGCGCTCTGCGTATATACGGACACGCAGTTGTCCGATCCGTCCAAAATAGAATACCGTTCGTCATACTCCTTTACGGTATAATATCCGCTCGTATCGGTCTGGCTTTCATAAATAATTTCGCCGCTCGACGGAGTATTCCCGATTATCTCTTTTGTGACCGTGCCATGCGAATTATATTCATACTCTTTTCTGTCGCGCAGTTTTTCGTCTTCCACTTTCACAAGATTGCCGTGTATATCGTAATAATAGAAAACGTGGAACTCTTCCCCTTTCGTGTTTATGAAAACGCTGCGGCGGATCAGGCCCTGCGCATCGCTCCACGTGCGCGCCGTTCCGTTTGCGCTCTTTGCCTCCGAATACCCGCGGGGCGCATAATCGAGGCTGAACAAATTATTGTTAAACGTCCAATAATTGTACGAGGTCGCAATCGAACCGCTTAATTTGATCGTCGCCAAATCGACGCCCGACTTGATTTCTTCACCGTCTTTATAGATCTTTCCCGGATTGGCCAGCATATTTGCCACGTCGTTTGCAAACGACTGCATTTCCTCGGGAGTATCCGCATTGACGACATACGATTCGGAGCCGTAATATACGCGGCTGATATCTTTGGGGCCGAAACACTCGCTGCCGTTGAAAAACGCGGGAGCGGATACCGTTTTATTCAGTTTACAGCGGACAAGTTCGACGGATTCTATTTTCAACGCGCTTTGCGGCAAGCCATACTGCAACGACATATTGTCTTTCCCGCCGTTATAGCACTTGCTGTAATCGATTTTGACGCATATCTTCACCAAACCGTCGAGTTCGTCATTCGACACGGGAACGATACCCATTTGGTATTCGTTTTTTATCCTTCCGTCAAACCGATATACGCGTTCTTTATTTTTCGATGTATCCGAATACGTCAAAGAGACGTTCAGCTCGAATTTTGCCTCGCTTTCCTCCGACGGATTCAAACAGTATTCATCCGTCCTGACAAGCGCGGCAACAGCCAGACCTTCGTCGCCGCGAAGCGCGCTCAGATTATATGCAAACACATCCTGCTGCATATAGGCCTGCGCTCCTGTTTTTCCGATGAGTTCATAGCCCGTTCCGACCTGAGTGCCGTTCTCGGGGCAAACCCAATTCCCCATACCGTCCGCGAGTTTACTCTCAACGCCGGACAAACTGCTGAAACGATACGACTGATTGTCGTCGTTTCTTGTGCCTTCAAACGTAAGGGCACGCAGCGTACTGTCTGCCGACAAAGTAAATTTATTGACGCATACGCCGTCCGAATCGAATTTATAATAAGTTTTCGTGCCGTTTTCGTATTCGATAACGGAATAGCCGTCATTGAGCCAAACTTCGTTTGTCGTATTGATTTCATTTTCCGCGCTTATCTCGCACAGTTCTACTATATCGGTTCCGCTGATCGTATTGACCGAAGTACCGTCCTGGAAGGTATAATGATTTTCGTTTCTGCCGATATTCAACCGATATCCGGTGACGTCGGAAATCGTCGATATGTCGTCAAAACTATATAAAAACCGCAAAGAAGTCCCGTCCGAATGCGTTATTTTATCCAAAGATTTTACCGATGAGCCGACATTATGATACTCAATTTCGGTGCCGTCCGGCAGAGAGAGCCGCGTCAAACAGCCGCCTTCGTATTGTAAATTAGCTTTACGTCCGCAACCGTCCGTGATGCTTTTCAAGACATAATTGCATTCGTTGTCGGTTCCATATGTAAATTGCATTGTATTTCCGTTCTTATCGGTGATTTTAGTCAAAATACCGCCGCTGAACTGGTAAACCGTTCCGCCGTTGTCCATCAGTTTGTCCAAACCGATATATTTCATTCCGAAGACGGCTTCATACTGTTGTATATGAAACCGCCCAATTTTTATCTACCGTTTTACTTTTATACCGAAATAATCGTTAGAAAAGAATAATACGAACTCCAACTCATCGTCGGTGTTCGTATTATTTCCTTCTGGCGGAGAAGGAGGGATTTGAACCCTCGCTACGGTTTAAAGCCATACTACTCCCTTAGCAGGGGAGCCCCTTCGGCCTCTTGGGTACTTCTCCATTCCGAATTGCAATAAATATTAAACAAAACACTCATCTGCTCTGCTTGCAGCCTGCGCGACATCGGTTGCAGACAAAGCATTTATAATCAATGCTTGTATATATTACCACATTTTTTCGATTCGGTCAACAAAATTGCCGCTTAATTTTGAAAAAAATAATTTTAGATACTTTACTTGTAATCCGCCATGCGTCGTTCGGCAAAACAGGAAATATAATTACGCGTGAAAATTTACCGGTAAAAATCTCGGCGAACTGAGATGAAACATCGCAGTCCGCCGAAATAAACCACAAAAGTCGGCCTATAAGTCGATTAACGAGGCTTTTATTTAACAATCAACGACTTACCGGTCATCTCCGCAGGGATAGTTTCGCCCATCATTTCGAGAAGCGTGGGCGCAAGATCGGCAAGCACGCCGTCCTCTCTGAGTCTGACGTTCTTGTACTGTTCGCTTACCAGAATTACGGGGACGCGGTTCGTAGTGTGCGCAGTGAAAGGTTCGCCGTCGGTGTCGATCATCTTGTCCGCGTTTCCGTGGTCGGCGGTTACGATGCAACTGCCGCCCTTTTTGAGTACGGCGTCGGTTATCTTCCCTATGCAATCCTCGACGGTTTTAACAGCCTTTACAGCCGCGTCCAGAACGCCGGTATGTCCGACCATATCGCAGTTTGCATAGTTGAGAATGATTACGTCAAACTTATCGGAAGCGATTTCTTCAAGCACTTTATCGGTTACGAGATACGCGCTCATTTCAGGCTGAAGATCATACGTGGCAACCTTCGGCGAAGGAATAAGATCTCTGTACTCATTCTTTTCGGGCGCCTCGACGCCGCCGTTGAAGAAGAACGTTACGTGCGCGTATTTTTCGGTTTCGGCGATACGAAGTTGCGTATAGCCCTTATCGGAAAGGTATTTGCCGAGCGTGTTGTGAAGTTCCTGCTTTTTGAACGCTATCGCAACGTGATGGAAAGTTTCGTCGTACTTGGTGAATCCGACGTAATTAAGTCCGAGATACCCGGTCTTTCTTTCAAAACCGCCGAACTCCTCTTCCGTAAACGCCCTCGTGATTTCTCTCGCTCTGTCCGGACGGAAGTTAAAGAATATAACCGAATCGCCTTTTTCGACAAGCCCGACAGGTTTGCCGTTTTCATATATGTTGGCGGGAACGATAAACTCATCCGTCACTTCGTTTTTATAACTGTTTTCGACGGCTTCTTCCGCGCTGTTCGCTTTAACGCCGTTGCCGAGCGTCAACGCTTCGTAAGCCTTGACTACTCTTTCCCAACGATTATCTCTGTCCATAGCGTAATATCTGCCGCTTACCGTGGCGATTTTGCCTGCGCCGACCTTTTTGATTTCCGCTTCGAGTTCTTTAACGAAATCGATTCCGCTCGTGGGGGGAACGTCCCTGCCGTCCATAAAAGCGTGGACGTAAACTTCGGTAAGTCCCCTTCTTTTAGCCATTTCGAGCAAAGCGAAAAGATGAGTTATATGGCTGTGAACGCCGCCGGACGACAACAAGCCGAAAAGATGAAGTTTCTTGCCTCCGTTCTTTGCGCCGTCCATGGCTTTGATGAGTTCTTCGTTTTCAAAGAAATCGCCGTCCTGAATGGATTTGGTTATTCTGGTAAGATCCTGATATACGATTCTGCCGGCGCCCATATTGAGATGTCCGACTTCGCTGTTACCCATCTGCCCGTCGGGGAGACCTACGCAAAGACCGCTTGCGCCGAGAGTCGCCGAAGGATATTTTGCCATAAGATTTTTTATAACGCCCTCGTTCGCTATTTCGATTGCGTTGCCCTTTTTATCGGGATTAAGCCCGTAACCGTCCATAATGAAAAGACAAACGGGTCTTGTTTTCATTTTCATAATATTATCTCCTTTCGGTTTCCGCTTTAAAAACGGGCGGAAAATTTTTCCCGCCCGATTCCGTTTTATTTGTTGTAATTTACGATAAACGCAAAGTCGTCGGCCTTTAAGGAAGCGCCGCCGATAAGACCGCCGTCGATTTCCTCCTGAGCCATAAGTTCTTTGCAGTTTTTAACGTTCATCGAGCCGCCGTATTGAACTCTCGTCTTTTCGGCAATCGATCTGTGGAACTTCTTCGCAAGGATATGTCTGATATAACCGATCGTGTTATTAGCGTCGGTAGCCGTTGCGGTTTTGCCCGTTCCGATAGCCCAGACGGGTTCGTAGGCGATGACGATTTTATCGAAATCCTTGGACTTGAATCCTTTAAGACCTTCGACGATCTGTCTTTCGAGAACTTTCTCGGTAAGACCGCCTTCTCTTTCCGCTTCGGTTTCGCCCACGCAGACGATAGGTTTAATCTTTGCGTTGAGCGCAGCCTGAACTCTCTTGTTCACGGTTTCGTCGGTTTCGCCGAAATACTGTCTTCTTTCGCTGTGACCGATTATAACGTAATCGACTTTGAGTTCTTTGAGCATATCCGCGGACACTTCGCCCGTGAACGCGCCTTTTTCAGCCCAGTGCACGTTTTCCGCGCCGATCTTTATGTTTGAACCCTTAGCCGCTTTTTTTGCGGTTTGCAGATCCGTGAACGGAACGCAAAGCACGACGTCGCAATCGGCGTTTTCGACAAGGGGTTTAAGAGCGGAAATCATATCCTTGGTTTCCGCCATGGTTTTATTCATTTTCCAGTTTCCTGCGATTATCGGTTTTCTCATATTGTATTAAACTCCAAAAATTAATCAGTCTTTATCGTTAAGGCATTCGATACCGGGAAGTTTCTTTCCTTCGAAGAGTTCGAGAGAAGCGCCGCCGCCCGTAGAAATGTGCGTCATCTTGTCGGCATAACCGAGTTGAGCGACCGCAGCCGCGCTGTCGCCGCCGCCGATAATGGTGGTTGCGCCTTCACATTCTGCCATAGCCTTTGCGATAGCGTTGGTGCCGGCGGCAAGCGTGGGATTTTCAAACACGCCCATAGGTCCGTTCCAGATAATCGTCTTTGCTCCGACGAGCGCGTCGGCGTAAAGTTTAGCGGTTTCGGGTCCGATATCGCACGATTCCATATCCGGATTGAATTCTCCGACTTTTCTTACGAAAGTTTCGACGGGAGCGTCGATAGGATCGGGGAACGCCTTGACCTGAACGCCGTCGATGGGAAGAAGAAGTTTCTTGCCTTCGGCTTTCGCCTTTGCCATCATTTCCTTGCAGTAATCGAGTTTCGTGTCGTCCACAAGCGAAGTTCCCACTTCATAACCCTGCGCTTTGAGGAAGGTGTAAGCCATTCCGCCGCCGATTATAAGCGTGTCGCACTTCTCGAGAAGGTTGGAAATAACGTTGAGTTTGTCGGCGACTTTCGCTCCGCCCAAGATTGCGACGAAAGGTCTTACCGGGTGTTCGAGAGCGTCCGCCATAACGGAAAGTTCCTTTTCGATAAGGAAGCCGCAAACCGCCGTTTTAACGAATCCGTATTCGACGATAGCCGCCGTGGAAGCGTGAGAACGATGAGCCGTTCCGAACGCGTCGTTAACGTAAATATCGCAAAACGCCGCGAGTTTTTTGCAGAATTCTTCATCTCTGCCCTCTTCGCCGGCATCGAAACGAAGGTTTTCGAGGAGAACGCATTCGCCCTCTTTAAGAGCGGCGACTTTAGCCTTCGCGTCGTCGCCGACGATATCGGTCGCGAACGCAACCTTGCCGTCCAAGAGTTCGTTAAGTCTTTTCGCTACGGGCGCGAGAGTGAACTTTTTAAGGTCGCCCTTGAGAGCCTTGGCGATATATTCCGCTTTCGCAGCCGCTCTTTCGTTTTCGGGAAGAGCCTCGACCGCTTTCTTTTCTTTTTTGTTAAGCCCGAAGCCTTCGGTGAATATGTTGTGGGGTTTACCCATATGCGAGCAAAGAATAACCTTAGCGCCGTGCTCCATAAGATATCTGATCGTGGGAAGCGCGCCGTTGATACGGTTTTCGTCGGTTATCACGCCGTCTTTCATAGGAACGTTGAAATCGCATCTGACAAGACATCTTTTGCCTTTTACGTCAACGTCTTTAATTGACTTTTTATTCATAGACTTACTCCTTTTTGAGAAATATATTTTCTGCAACCATAATATACTTTATTTCCCGAAAAGTCAATAATTAGACGGCAATATCGTTCAATTCTTTTTAATTTTTAGTCATTTATGCAAAACGGGTGAAAACCTTTGACGAAAGTATAAGAAAAGTGTTATAATGTAATAACGTGGTTTATATTACGGTTAAACTTGATTCGCGCCGACGGCAACAACGGCGACAACGGAAATTTTATGAAACACAGAAAAAACGATTTGTTTAAAAAAATACTTATATTGTGCATCGACGTGGCCCTGATAGTCATATCAATGGTTTTTGCATATATCATCACGAAGGAATCCGCTCCGAAAACCGATTACGCGTCCGTTCTCATCTGGTTCCTCGGCAATATCGCGCTCGTCGTTTTCGTTTATAAATGTTCGGGATTATACTCCATCATATTCAGTTCGGCGAGCATTATCGACGCGTTAAGGCTTTGCTTCGCGATATTCTGTATTCTCGTCGCCAACATAATTTACACCGCCCTGAGCGGGCGCGACGTCATAGGTTTCTCCACTTGTTTCGTATACGCGTCTTTCCTCTTCCTCTTCACGGGAATGACGAGATTTTATAAACGCGCGTTCAACGTTGGCAAATATTATATTTCAACCAACGTGGAGAAAAAGAAAAGAGTTATGGTCGTCGGCGCGGGCAAATCGGGCGCGACGCTCATCGCCGAAATGCAATCCTCCGACAAAACCGATTTCGTCCCCGTTTGCGCGATAGACGACGATCCGGAAAAAATCGGCAAATCGGTGTGCGGCGTGAAAGTCGTCGGGTCGACTTACGAGATAAAAAAATACGCGAAAAAATACAGCGTGAACGAAATTCACGTCACGATGCCATCGGTAGACAAAAGACGGCTGAGCAAAATAATCGCGAGATGTAACGACGCGGGTTGTCCGGTTAAAATTCTCCCGGGGCTTTATCAACTTGCCGACGGGCAGGTTTCCGTTTCGAGCATGCGCGAGGTGGACATTCAGGACCTTCTCGGACGCGACCCGGTTACGGTCGATATTAACGAAATAATCGGCTATATCGAAGATAAAACGGTTCTCGTCACGGGCGGGGGCGGCTCGATCGGAAGCGAACTATGCCGTCAGATAGCAAGCCACAACCCCAAAAGGCTCATCATTCTCGATATTTACGAGAACAATGCTTACAACATCGAACAGGAACTCAAAAGGAAACTCCGCAATCTCGATCTCGTCACACTGATAGCGAGCGTAAGAGATTACGGAAAAATGAAGGACGTTTTTGCTAAATATCGCCCGCAGATAGTTTTCCATGCCGCCGCGCACAAACACGTTCCCTTAATGGAAACAAGCCCCAACGAAGCGGTTAAAAACAACGTTTTCGGCACGTTCAACGTTGCCCGCTGCGCGGACGCGTGCGGAGTTGAAACCTTTGTTCAGATTTCCACGGACAAGGCGGTTAACCCGACGAACGTTATGGGCGCGACGAAGAGAATATGCGAGATGATAATTCAGGCGTTCGGCAGACACAGCAAAACCAAATTCGTGGCGGTGCGTTTCGGCAACGTTCTCGGCTCCAACGGCTCGGTTATTCCCCTTTTCAAACAACAGATAAAAGAGGGCGGACCCGTTACGGTTACGCATAAGGATATCATAAGATATTTTATGACTATTCCCGAAGCCGTTTCGCTCGTTCTGCAAGCGGGCGCTTACGCCAAGGGCGGACAGATTTTCGTGCTTGATATGGGCAAACCGGTGAGAATTTACGACCTCGCTTATAACCTTATCAAATTATCCGGTTTCAAACCCGACGTCGATATCAAAATCGAATGCACCGGTTTGCGCCCCGGCGAGAAACTTTACGAAGAAAGGCTCATGGACGAAGAGGGCATGCAGAAAACCCCGAACGGGCTTATCAATATCGCTCAGCCGCTCAAGTTCGACGAATCGTCTTTCTGGAATCACCTCAACGAACTTTACGAAGCCGCTTACGCCGAAACGGACGAAATGAAACGCTTAGTGCGCGACATTGTTCCGACCTACAAAATCGACGACAGAGACTGAAGCAGACTTCGGCATAAAAACCGCCCGGGATAATTGCTCCGGGCGGCTTTCTTTTATATTATATTTGTTATGCAAATTCGGATATTATGTTACGCAAATTCGGGAAAAACGACCGTTTCAATGCGCGCTATTCATCGGTACGGCATACGTTGAAAAACGCACGCCTACGGACAGGTCGAAATTGTCCACCGATTTGATAAGCCCTATCATTCCCGCCTGAAACATATCGTCCGCGCTGACCTTGGACTTATCGAATCTTCTTATTATCGATAAAACAAGTCTGACGTTGGCGAGAATGAATTCCTCGCGGGCTTTTTCGTCGCCCTCTTTGATTCTCATAAGTAACTCTTCGCTTTCTTTGAACGTAAGTCTTTTCAGACTCGACGTGTCCATGCCGCAGATTTCAACTTTTTGTTTCATAAATTTTTAACCTCCGTGCAGCCGCATTGCGTTCGGATAATCCAAAACTCGCCGGGACGCAATCCCTCTCGGCTATGTACCATTTTATCTTCCGCGCGGCAGAAAACAATAGGATATTTTGTCAGCTTTTCCCGAATTAACTCAGTTTTACCATTTCTTTTCTTAATCTCAGGACGATTTTCTTCTCCAGCCGCGATATGTAACTCTGCGAAATCCCGAGCATATCCGCGACTTCTTTCTGGGTTTTCTCCTCTGTTCCGTTCAGCCCGAACCGCATGTTCATTATCTGTTTTTCGCGCGGGGAAAGTTTCGAGATCGCCTCCATAAGCATTTCCTTTTCCACGCCGTGTTCGATATCCTTATAAACGACGTCGCTGTCCGTTCCGAGAACGTCCGAAAGAAGCAACTCGTTGCCTTCCCAATCCACGTTAAGAGGCTCGTCGAGCGAAACCTCGCCTTTCAACTTCACTATTCTCCTCAGATACATGAGAATTTCGTTCTCGATGCACCTCGATGCGTAAGTGGCGAGTTTTATGTTCTTCCCCGCGTTGAACGTGTTGACCGCTTTTATAAGCCCGATCGTTCCCACGGAGATAAGGTCGTCCGTTTCCACGCCGGTGTTGTCGAACTTCCTCGCTATGTAAACGACGAGCCTGAGATTATGCTCGATAAGCCCCCGCCTGACAGCGTCGTCGTTGCCGCCGAGCCTGGAAACAAGTTCCTGCTCTTCGTCGGCGGTGTAAGGTCTCGGCAACGCTTCCGCGCCCGAAAGGTAATTGATCGCCCCGCCTTCTTCGGCAAAAATTCTTTTTAATATCGCGATTATTTTTGACAACATTTTCTTTTCCTCCCGACTTGACGACGTTTCACGCGAAAACAGTTCCGAGAATAAGATCGTATTCTCCGCCGCTCATAAATTCGCGATCGGCAATGCCCAGCATTACGTTATTAATTATATTCACGCTCGTCCCGTTATATATCTTTATTCTGCTTATCTTATATATTTTTATTACCTTTTCGCCGGCGATCGTAGATATCGTCGAATACCTCGGCCTGACAAGCGAAAACACCTCGTTTTTCATAAGTTTCGCCGCGAATTTCGGCGATACGATTATTATCGGGTCGTTTTTGTAACGCAGTCTGTTGCCGCTGTCTAAAAAGCCGTTTACTATGTAGATTCTTCCGCCGACGGTAAATTCGCATTTCCTTATGAAATTCGTTATTTCTTTCCTTTTATATAACTTTTTTATCAGCGCGCAGGCAACGAAATACATAACGAAAACAATCAGAAGTATTATCGTGAGAACCGATTCCGCAGGCGTCGTTCTCGAAAACATGTCGTAACTTATCCCCGCAAAATAAAACGCCCCGAACACCGCCCCGCCGAACGCGAACGTGAAGAACAAAAATAAATAAAAACACCTTAGGTAAATCCTGAAATTCGGAAACCTGCCCGAAAAGAGGACCATGAGCGCGCCAGCAAAGAATTTAAGAACAAACGTAAACGCCGCGTTCATTTTCAGCAGCGGCGTGATGACCGCGAACGCCGCGCCGACCGCCGCAGACAGACATACGAACGCTTTGTTTAAAGGCAGGTTCATCGCCTTCCTCGCCGACAAAATCAGCAGGCAGTCTATTATAAAATTGTTTATCACAACGTATTCTACGTACACAACCATATGCCCATTATAAATTTTTTGAAAAGACAAAAAAGGAGAAGTTTTGTTATTTAAAAAAGTTTTTTGTCGCTTGCAAATATTTATCGTTCACGCTTTCGCAAACGCTTGACAATTAAAATAACAGGTGTTATTATAGAGTAAAATAACATACGTTATTTTTGAGGTTAAAATGGGAAAGAAAGAAAAATACACGAAAGAAGAACTCGTCGGAAAAGCTGTGGAAATGGTTCGCGAAAAAGGATTCGACAATCTCGGCATACGCTCTCTTGCGGATTTCGCCGGCGTTTCGACTCAGCCGATTTGCCGCCATTTCGGCAATATAAAAGAACTTGATGCCTGTGTTTTAAGCGCGATAAACGACTTATACGAGGACTTTTTGAAAAAAGAGGTGCAATCGGGACAGTATCCGCCATACAAGGCGTCGGGTATAGGATACGTCAATTTCGCAAGAAAAGAACCCGAACTTTTCAAGGCTCTTTTCATGCGTTCGAGAAAGAACGAAGACGGGAAAAAAGAGGACGCGGCGTTCGACGCGATATCGCAGAAAGTTGCCGAAAGGTATAAAATCGACTATGCCGACGCAAGGAAATTTCACCTTATGATGTGGCTCGTCGTTCACGGTATAGCGACACAGATAGCGACGGAATACCTCAACTTATCCGAGGCAGACGTTTCGGATATTCTGACGGAAAGTTTCACCGCTCTGTCGGCAAGGTTTGCGAACAAGAAACAAGAAATAAATACCGAGAACAATAAATCCGGATAAAGGACAAACGATATGCACGAAATCATAACAGAAAATATCAATAAATATTACGGGCAGATTCACGCCCTTAAAGACGTTTCGCTCGAGATAGAAGAAAACTCGCTTTTCGGGCTTCTCGGCGTGAACGGCGCCGGCAAAACCACGCTGATAAAAATACTCACCTGCCTTATCGAACCTTCGGATGGAAAAGCGACCGTTCACGGGTATTCGGTGACAGACGAACCGTGTGAAGTTAAAAAAATCGCCGACGTTTCCCCGCAGGAAACAGCCGTCGCGCCGAATCTCACCGTGAAAGAAAATCTCGACTTTTTCGCTGCATTGTACGGAACGGACGATAAAGAATATATCGCTTCGATAATCGACGGATTTTCGCTCGGCGAAGTTCTCTCCCAAAGGGCGAAAACGCTTTCGGGCGGTTGGAAAAGACGAGTTTCGATAGCAATCGGAATGATATCAAAACCGAAAGTTCTTTTTCTCGACGAGCCGACCTTGGGACTGGACGTTCTCGCAAGGCGCGAGTTGTGGAAGATTATCAGATCCCTTAAAGGCAAAGCGACCGTTATTCTCACAACGCATTATCTCGAAGAAGCCGAAGCGCTTTGCGACAAAGTGGCGATAATGGCGAAAGGCGAAGTCCTCGCCGCCGGAACGCCGGAAGAACTGAAAATTTCGGCGGGAACGAAAAACTTCGAGGACGCGTTCGTAAAAATCACGGAGGGCGATTTATGAACGACAAAATTAACAAGAAAAACACGATAATGAATAACAAGGCGTTGATTTTTGCGGGAAGAAACTTTAAGGAAATGACGAGAGATCCCGTTATTTATATATTTTGTCTGGCTTTTCCCGTCGCGATGCTCGCGCTTTTCGCCGTAATAAACCACTACTCGGGCGGTAAATCTCCCGTTTTCGAGTTCCCGTCGCTTATCCCGGGCGCGATAACGTTTTCATATTCGTTCATCATGCTCACGCAATGTCTGCTCGTTTCCAAAGATAAAACCACTTCTCTTCTGAAACGGCTTTATACCTCCCCGATAAAAAAATCGACTTCGTCATCGGTTACGCGCTCCCCGCGTTCGTTTTAGGTCTGATTCAGACAATCGTCTGCATTGTCGCGGGATACGTTATTTCGCTATTTATCGGTTCGGGATATATCGGCTTTGCGGATTGTTTGCTGCTTGCCGCAGAACAGTTGCCCGCCCTTATACTCAACGTGTTTTCAGGCATAATCGTGGGCGCGCTCCTCAACGAAAAGTCCGCGCCGGCAATAACATCGATCGTCATTTCCGCCTCGGGAATACTCGGCGGGGCCTGGATGCCGCTCGATACGATGGGAGGATTTGAAACGTTTTGCGAGTTTTTGCCTTTTTACCCGTCGGTTTATCTCGGAAGAATAATCACGGGCGCCACGCACACGCCTACGGACTTTGCAAATCCCGCCGCGGTTTCGGCTTATTCGTTCGATGCAACGGGCGTCGTATCCGTGATAGTTTTATCCGTTTACGCGCTTGCGGCGATTATTTTTTCCGTGATAACGTTCGGCAAAATGATGAAAAAAGCGGACTGACAAGCGTAACCGCAACCCGACAACACTTTTGAAATTTTAAAGCGCCCCGCGGTTGACGAAAGCAACCGCGGGGCGCAAAACTTTTACAACTTATAAAATTATTTTCTGACGTTTTTATACATAGGTCCGTAGGCCTCGCAAGCGCGGTAGTCCTGACCTTCTTTATCCATTCCGAACGCATTCCATGCCGCCGGGCGATAAATATCGTCCTCGCAAACGTTGTGCATGCAAACGGGAATACGGAGCATCGAGCACATCGTGATAAGATCCGCGCCGATATGTCCGTAAGAAATCGCGCCGTGGTTCGCGCCCCAATTGTTCATTACGTCGTAAGCCGACTTGAACGCGCCTTTGCCCGTAATTCTCGGAGCAAACCAGGTGCAAGGCCACGTGTAGTCCGTTCTCTTCCAAAGTTTGTCGGTTACTTCGTCCGGAAGTTTAACCGTCCAACCTTCCACTATTTGAAGAACAGGTCCTAAACCTTTGATAAGGTTAAGTCTTATCATCGTTGCAGGCATTTCCGCACGCGTTACGAATCTTGACGAATAACCGCCGCCGCGGAAATATCCGAGGTCTGCGTAAGGCCAGGTGGTCGCACCCATCATTGTGTCGATATCTTTGTCGGTAACTTCCCACCATTTTTTCATTACGGCGTTGCCCTTTTCGTCCTTGACTTCGCCGCAAGCGTCTACGCAGCACGCGCCCGAGTTGATAAGGTGAATGAAGCCGTCCGCTTCTTTAGCGTGACCTTCGAGGTCATAACCGGTAACGCGCTTGACCGATTCGCCCGACCAGTAGGTACGAACGTCGGCAAACATCTGCGCTCTGCCGGTCAGAAGTTTCATAAACAACATACTCGTTGCGTTGAGTGTGTCGTTTTCCGTGCCGAGAATGTACGGTTCTCTCGCTCCGTTCCAGTCGAACGACGAGTTAAGAATGGATTCGGGGAAGTCGCAGTTGGGATAGAAATCCGTCCATTGTCTTTGCCCCTGGAAACCGCCGACGATCGCGTTATGACCGACCATTTCTTCTTCTCTGCCCTTGGGAAGTTTCTTGTTGCCGTTGAACAAGTCTTTGATTATGCACGCCATTTTTGCGGTGAATTCCCAGTCTTTTTCCTTCTGAGCGGGAGTTTTCTGCATTTCGACGGGATTTTTGTCGAAGTCGGGGCGGCATTTTTCTTTAACCCACGCGAGAGCCTTTTTATATTCGGTTCTGTCGTAAATACCTTCGGTCATTCTGCGGATAATTTCCACTTCGTCAACCGATTCAACGCGCATTCCGAGATATTCTTCAAAGAATTCGGGGCTGATAATAGAACCGCCGATACCCATGGTAACCGAACCGATCTGCAAATACGATTTACCTCTCATCGTGGCAACCGCAACGGCGGCACGGGCAAAACGAAGCATTTTTTCCTGCACGTCGGCGGGAATGGAAGTGTCGTCGGCTTCCTGAACTTCGTGTCCGTAAATACCGAACGCGGGCAAGCCTTTCTGCGCGTGAGTTGCAAGAACCGAAGCAAGATAAACCGCGCCCGGGCGTTCCGTTCCGTTAAAGCCCCAAACGGCTTTTATCGTCATCGGATCCATGTCCATGGTTTCCGCGCCGTAACACCAGCAAGGCGTTACGGTAAGCGTAATATCTACGCCGGCTTTTCTGAACTTGTCCGCGCAAGCGGCGGCTTCGGCAACACGACCGATAGTCGTATCGGCGATTATTACTTTAACGTGTTCGCCGTTAGAATAGAAAACGTTTTCTTCGATAAGTTTTGCGGCGGACTTCGCCATATTCATAGTTTGGTCTTCAAGGCTTTCGCGAACTTTGATTTTGCCGCGTCTGCCGTCGATCGTCGGTCTGATGCCGATTACGGGATATTCCCCGATGAGTCTTGATTTTGCCATTACGTGTTCCTCCGTAATATTTTTTTCAATTGTAATTATATACTTGAAAAAACATTATTACTTGTGCTATAATATAAAAAAGTATAATTATTTTCATATTCATCGCGGTTTTCTCGCGAAAAGCAGGCAGGTATGAGTTTTAATGAACTGAAACAGCACGGAACGGAAGATTTTCCGTTCGGCATATATATAATCGATAAAAGCCACCCGAAATACGAAATGGCTTTCCACTGGCACGCGAGCGTGGAGATTATCCGCGTTCTTAAGGGCGAACTTTCAATCACTCTCGACAACAAAAATTTCGTGGCGAAAAGCGGCGACGTCGTGTTCGTGAACAGCGAAACGATTCACGGAGCAACGCCCGAAAACTGCGAATACGAATGTCTTGTTTTTCCGCTCTCGTTTTTGAAAAGCGGAAACAGGACGTGCAACAGATTTCTCGAGGACCTGACGGATAAGAACTGCAAACTCGATTTTCTGCCCCGCAGCGAAGAACTGAAAACTTGCGCAAACGAACTTTTCAAAACGGTTAAAGAACGGAAAAACGGTTATCAGTTTGTCGCGATTGGGCTTGTTAATCAACTTATAGGCTGGTTTATCGCAACTGATCAATACTCTTACGAAACGGATGGACTTAACGTTAAGGACGAGCAGAAAGTTCTTAAACTCAAAAAAACTCTCGCCTTTATCCGCGAGAATTTCGATAAGGAAATAACTCTCGACGAGATTGCCGCCGCGGCAGGATTTTCCACGAAATACTTCTGCTCCTTTTTTAAATCGATGACAGGCAAATCGCCCGTGGAGTACCTTAATTCGTACCGCGTGGAAAGGGCTTGCAGAAAACTGCTCGGGAGCGACCTGACGATTACGCAGATTGCTTACGGCTCGGGGTTCAACGACCTCAGTTATTTCATCAAAACCTTCAAAAATCTTAAGGGTTGCCCGCCGAGCGTTTACAGAAAAACAGTGCTGTAATTTTTCGGCGATTCATCTCCTCCGATTATCGGCGCGCGTTGCTTAAATACGATTGTTCGATTCTCAAATAATAAATTAATTGAAAAAAGCCCGATAAAATATTTGACAAAACGCTCAAAAAAATATAGAATATAAAAGACGCTTGCGAACAGGCAAGCGGAAATAAGGAAGCGTATCGAAGTGGTCATAACGGGCACGATTGGAAATCGTGTAGTCTTCACGGGCTCAGGGGTTCGAATCCCCTCGCTTCCGCCAAAACAAAAGGACACCTGCAGGGTGTCCTTTTGTTTTGGCGGAAACGATTCCGGGATTGAGTACGCGGCAACTTGTTGCCGTCGTTCGCATTTTAGCAAAGCGAAAATCCAGCCGAAGGTTCCCGCTTGCGGGAAACGGCTGTATCCCCACTCTCACCGTTACATCGCCCGCCTGTCAGGGGTGTTCTTTTGGTGCGGAAATCGACCTCGGACTTTTGAGTACACACCAAACCTATTATCGTCATTTCTGTGGTCAAGCACCCGCCGAAGTGCCATTTGAAGTTTATTCCGAAATTCTACGTCCGCAAACTCAATAGCGGTTGAAAAATTCAGAAATTTATGCTATAATAATAAACGAGCAAGACAAATGTGTCAAAATGCATAATTCAGTTTTGCCAAAAATGCAAAGAGGTTAATTCAATGGAAAAGAAAAAATTTAATCGCGGAACTATGATTGGTGGTATTGTAAGAATTGCAATCGCCTTAGTTGCTGTGCTAATTGCTATTATTGCAATTAGTTCGGGAATCAAGTCATACGACCCTGAAGATAAATTTGGAACAATATTTATGTGCCTAATTGGCGGAATAATGATTATTGCGGCAATAGGTTTCATTGGCAACGGAGTAAAAATGATTATCGACGGTAAAAAGTCACTTGAGGTTGCCCATAAAGGTCATTCCGAAAACGGTAGAATAACAGACTTAACCGAAACGGAAGTGACTGAAAATAATAACGGTTGCGTTTCTAATTACACTATATATAACTTAAAGTTTGAATACACGGACGATTCCGGCAATTTATGCGAAAGCCAAGAGCAAGTTAGTCAAAAAATTTATGAAAAATTACAACAAATGACGCTTGTTCCCATTCTTGTATACGGTGAACGTGCAATATTTGATAAAAAAAGATTTGATGACGAAAATAATATAGGCTAAGTTTACGTTTAGATTGGTTAGCGTAAAGTGGCTATATTATTCGATTTACGTTACTAACGCTCCGCCATTAGTGAATAATACGAACCCTGACGATAAGTTAGAGTTCGTATTATTCTTTTCTAACGAATATTTCGGCATAAAAATCGATTTGAACGGCAAACGTGATAAAACGGACTGCAAATCCGTAGGGTTTGTTTTTGATATTAGCGTTGTTTTTTTCCTTTTTTGTCTTTATGCTAAAAAGAACAACCCATAAAATTTTTAATAAAATTTTACTATCTCACATTATGAATTCTGCTCTGTATAAATGCTTTAGTCGATTCTTTCGCATTGTAAAGTATGATTCCGCTTGTGGCGTCAATGCGGTAAGTCCATTGTATAGCGTCGTTATTGAACACGAAGTAGAAATACGGGGTCTTTATACCGCCTCCGACGTACTCTTCTGCGGTGAACGTTATCTTTGCAATTTCCTCATACACGCCCGCATCCGTCAAGGCGATTTCCTTTGCTTTTCTTATATCGATATGATAATCGAAAAAGATTATCTCGCCCGTTTTCGCGTCGATTTTGTAACTATATTGAAATTCTGCCGTGTAAAACTCCAGAATCCAGCACGGACGACCGGAATTGCGGCTCAATTCTTCTTTGGTAAACACGACTTTCATTTCGGGTTTATCTTTAATTCCCGCATCTTTCAGGGCAACGTCTTTCGCTTCTTCCAAAGATATGAACAGCGCAACTTCGTTCTTTTCGAGAATATCGCCGTTTACCGCATTTACGAGGTAAGTCCATTGCGTGTGCTTGTCGTTGAATACAAGACGATAATAAGGATATTTGACTCCTTTATCGATAAGCCTTGCCTCGGTAAATTCCACTCTTACCGCGCAACCCGAGTCGTTCAATGCAATTGCTTTCGCTTTGAGTATACCGATATATTCGGAGTCGATAACGGTTGAGTTAACGTCTTTTTGCAGTCCGACAAGTTCGTCAAGGGGCAGATTTGCAATGTCCTCTTCGGACATGCTGCTGTTTTTCTTTGCGTCGGCGATAAGTTGTGCTTTGCCTTGCGATACGCCGTATTTTTTAGCAATGGCTGCCGTTTCCTCGTTGTCCGTCGCGGCAGCATAAACCACGGTATGAACGGACTTGGTTTTTTCAAGAGCCTCTCTCACGACTTCGGAGACAGATTCTTTCAGTTTTTCGTCGTCGCTTAATTTTTTGTCGAACGAAATCAATACGGTGTCGTTACTTTCCATAAGACCTGCCGTTTTATATGCGGCAACGGTAATGGAAAGGGCGGATTTAAGACTTTGTCCTTTCAACTCGATTTCTTCCAACAATTTTTCGGCGTCGTCGTTAAGAAAACGCACCGCCTTTACGTTTCCGTTACGGACAATAACGTACTCGACTCCGGGATTGATTTCCATCGTCACCGTTCCGGCTTCCGCTTCCGCTTCCGTGTTATTGCAACCGGCGAGCGGAATCGTGATACCGATACATAATGCCAGAATAAGGCAAGTAGCCAATGTCGAAAGCCATCTGAATTTAACTTTTTGTCGTTTCATAGATAAATGTCCTCCTTTTCGAGAAGTTTTTTAAGTTCGTTGCGCATACGGAACAATAACGCCTTTATTTTGCTTTCTCTTTCGCCGTACATATCCGCAATATCCCGTATCGAATACAAAAACCAGTATCTGAGAATGAAAATATTGCGTTTCGTTTTTGTCTGAGCGAACAAAAAACGATTTATTACGGACACCAACAACGCTTCTTCCGCAACTTGTTCAACGCCTTTAACGTCGGGGATACAGTTTTCCAATTCGGACAAAGCAATTTCAACTTGTCCTCCCCCGCGTTTTGCGGCACGGTTGCGCTTGTAGCGATTCAAAGCGAGATTGCGGGTGATTTTTCCGAGAAACGCAGCCAATCTGTTCGGCCTTTGCGGGGGAATACTGTTCCACGCGCCCAAATAAGTATCGTTGACGCATTCTTCCGCCTCAAAACGGTCATACAAAATATTGTAAGCGATGGTGTGACAGTAACTCCCGTATTTTTCAGCCGTTGCAGATATTGCGCGTTCTTCTTTTGCCCAATACAAAGCAATAATTTCCTGATCGATCATAACGTTCCTTTTCGTTGTGCAACGTCCTTTCACCTATAAAGACAACAAAAAAATCGTCTCGTTGCGTGAAAACATTAAATTTCTAAAAAAAACTCCTTTTGATACAAAAAAAGCGCAAGGGAAAAGTTCTTTCTCTGCGCTTTTAAACTAAACGTAATTCATAGGCGGTTACCTCCCGTCGAGAGTTTATGTTTTAATTTAGTTAGTATCTATCCTCGTTCTGTCTCTCTCTAAAGTTGTTTTTTGCTAATTCAGTATTACTATATATTATTGACTATAATATATCACAAAGTTTTTTATTTTTCAAGTTTTAACGCACTAGGTTGTGTGAAATGTTGCAGGATTGCGCAACTCAATTATGCCAGACAAGCCAATCATAGCTAACTACAAGAGCACGAACAATCAATCAAATTTATAGCCGCAGGCGATTGCGTTTGAACCGACCAAAACGGTTGTTGTGAATAGCGTAAATTTAATTTTTTGCTCGTTTTCCGCGCAAAAATGCGAAATTCTCCGATTCGGAGAGTCGTAGTATCGCAATAATAGACCACGCTTTTCTTTTAATAGACTACAAAAAGGCGTTTTTATTTGTGTTTTTTTTCGGAAACGAATAAAATCAAAGCGTGAAGAGAAAATGACAAAACTTTTTCGTCAAACGTCGGAAACGACAAAATTATACATAAAAGTAATTTTTCCGACGAAAATCTACAATTCTCTAAACAGAAGAATTTTTTCAGACGCGCGGCCGAGCCGCAAGCGACGCATACTAAAACCGCAAAGCAAAAACGTCTGAAAAAAGCAAATCCGGCTTTAAAGGCAGTATTATGAAAAATATATTGAAACATAAAAAGAGAGTGACGGTAATCTGTATTATCGCGCTTATATTTATCGGAACAGCAACGTTCATCACCTGCTCCGGCTTAAAGGAAAGCGGGAGCGAGAGCGTGACTCCGCCCGAAAATACAGACGACGGAATGAGCGTGAAGCCGACGGACAAAACCGTTGCGGATTATCTTGATAACCCTAACCTTAATTTATATATCGCGAATTCCGTTCTGACCGAAGCGGGAAGTTTCCGCAGCGTTTCAAGAGGAACAAGCGTATCGACGAAGATAGGCTTTTCCATAACGCAGGATATTTACGCGATGCGTATCGTCAAAGGGGATACCGTTTACAAGCAATCCGCAAGTTACGGAATCGTAAAAACGGGCGACGAGCGAGTCGTTCACGGCGACACTTATCTTTATCGTTCGGCAGCGGAACTGAATTCGGTTACCGAAATGAATTGGTCCGACGACACGCCGAACTCCCTGACGCGCGACGAATTTTTCAATCGATACGGATACAGAGGCAACGGACTTACCGGTTATATTCTAAACGACGAAACGATTGTTTCCTCCACGTTCGACGGACGGGACGAAAACACGGGGTTGTATTCGTTCACTTACGATCTCGACAACGAAAAAGCAACCGCGCGTATGCTTTACGAAATGCGCACAAACAGCGGCTCGAGCAATTTTGCGACCTATGAAAAAGCGATTCTTCACGTCACTATGGACGAAAATTGGGTAATTCATACGATATCGACGGATTGCGCCTATAACGTTCCTTTGTTCGGAAGCACTCCCTGCAAAGAAAACCTCACGGAAGAATTCACCGACATAGGTCTGATCGACGATTACGCGCAGTTCCCGCACTATGATTATTATTCCAGATATATAGATTTCACCGCAACTCCGCCGGTAGACGACAACGTTAATCCCTCTCCCCTGCCCGCAAAACCGACGCAACCCGCCGAACCGCAGCCGACGGACGTTCTTATGAGCATGTTTGAAAGTTATCTTTCCGGCTCGCCTTTAAACGCCGCGTTGCAGACGAAAATAGGGGGTTACGATATTTCGGCGGACATAACGCTGAAACTCGACGTCGAACACCCTGAAAACATTGTTTTATCGGCTGTTACGGATAACGGGATTCGTTTGACTTACGCAAACGGCAAGATATTCGCGGCGATTAACGACGTGAAACTCCGCGCGTCCGTTGCGGATATACCCGCGGCTTTGCAACAACTCGGAACAGAGATCCGGATTCCCGAATTCGACTTATCTCTGCTCGAACAAAATCTTGCAAACGTTATGTCGGCGATAACTCTTGAAAGAACCGAAAACACGGCGATGGTGCGCGTTCCCGTTTCGTTTGAAAACATCGATATCGAACTTATAGTAAACGGAAAAAAGACCGACGAAAATTCTTACGCTTTCACGGACGCGACCGTAACGGTTAACGGGGTTACGATTTATATCAAATCGCAGGAAAAGACAATCGAACCTCTCGACACGTCGGATGATTCTTTCGCGGACGTCTGCGCGATTATCGAAGATTACTCCGACGTCGTAAACTCCGTCATCGAACTGAAAACCTCGATAGAAAACAAAACTCTTTCGGAAAAGTCGCTGACGCTCGAAATTCAGCCGCTGAAACTGCATATCGACGGAAAGACGTACGAAACACAGAACATGACCTTACGTCTGTACGCTTCGCCGAGCAGAATAGTGATAACGGGCGACAAACTCGATCTGACATGCACGACGGCGGATAACACGGTCACGAAAAAGCAGATAAGTTTCGGCGGAGCGTTCGTGTTGCCGACGGAAGATGCGGAAGGAAGATTATACCTTACGATAAACGACCTCGTCAACCCGGACAGCGATTTGAAAATCTCGATCGGCTCGAAAGCGCTTGTCGATTGTCTGAAAAAGAGATTACCCGAACTTACCGACGCTATTCCGCAATTAAAGGAATTACTCAAAATTAAAATCGACAAAGAAAACATATTCGATTATATTTCCATGTTTTCCGCTCTCGGTTACGACAGAGAAAACGATAAAACGTTGTCGCTTACGATAAACGCGGAAACTCTTTTAAAGGGCGCGGGAAATCTGAATATATCTTTGTCGCGCCCGGACGACGATACGTTATCTTTATCCGTAAGCAAACCCGAAGGCTCGTCGCTGACCGACAATATTTCTCTGAGCCTCCGCAAAGACGCTCAGACGCCATCGCAGGAAGAAATCGACGGGGCTTACGATATCGGCGCGGAACACATTAATTTCGACAGCGCGGATACTCTGCTCCTGAATCTTATAAACACCGCTAGGCGGAAGAGTTTCCGCTTAACGGGCAAAATCCCCGTCAATCTTAACGCTTTGTCTATCGTCAAAGCGGACGTGGAACTCGGCGTCGACGTGAAAATCGACGTGGAAAAAGACGAAACCGGCAAAGACGTCGTTTATATCGCCGCCAAAATTTCACGAGGGGAATTATCCGGCGTAACGAAGATGGCGTTCGCCGATAAAGGCGGTGATTCCTACCTTTTCTATAACGGAAAAGAGGGGCTTATAACTATTAAACGCAACTCTCTCAACGAAGCGAAATGGTGCGGCAAATGCAACGGCTTCGAATGTTCGAGTACTTTCCTGCACACGGCTTACAGAAAGAACAAAACGATTTCCGATATGGATTACAGAGGCAAATGCGGTTACGAAGAAACGGTGACGGAAAAACAGTTCGCGGATGACGTTCTCGGATACGTTTTGAAGATGATCAACTTCACGCAGACGATCAACAACGCCATTGTCGACGCGACGAGCGCAGACGATAAAAATAAATTCGGTATCGACGACGTGTTCGTCGGCTACTCTTACGCGGCTCCCGCGTTCAACGTTAAATTGAATCTGAAACCCATAGACAGCGTTTTAGGTCGGGCGAACGTTTATATCGAACACTGCGATGATTTCACGTTTACTTCGTTACACGGCGACATAACGTTGCTCGATATCTCCGGTGTTTCCGCAAAAGGAACGTTTGAAATTGCCCTTACGGACTCGGCGGACGGCGAAGCGAAATCGTTGACCGACGATGCGACTTTATTTTAATCGGGCTATAAAAATTTTTGGACTATAAGAATTTTCGGACGATAAAAATTTTAATCGGGCTATGTAAAAAAAGAACCGCTGCTCAGCGGTTCTTTTTTTGATATTTACTTATTAAACAGAAACTTTATATCGCCGTTAGATCAATATAAATCGAATTTCATTTCTCCGTCCGAACACCGGACCGTTATTTTGCCGTTATCGGACGCCTGCCCTAAATGAGATGTCATTTTTCTCCACTCCTCGGAAGTTCCGCCGAACGTGATATTTAAAAGCGAATCGCAATCTTTAAAGGCGTTGTCGCCTATGATGTTAATCGAATTGCTTACAACTGTTTTACAACTTTTTTTAAGTTTTTACATTTTTTTTGCGTTTTTCACGGTACGTAGTATTTTACGACACAAAAAAACCGACGAAACTCAATCGTCGGTTTAAAATTTGCATAGGGATTCCATTCGCCATCACTAATTACCGAAAAGGCGTCTTTTTTCGCCATTTTCCGCGACCGTTCGGGCGCAGTACGTCTAGTACAGCAGCCCTCGCGTTCGCAAAAAATCATCAAAAAATACGCTCTTTTCGGTGCGTAGCATTTTTGCGGTTGAGAAACCGACCGCATCGCGGCTCGTTTAGGCAAGGCAAACGCCCGAAGTTGTACTGGATGTACTACGAGCGGCGTTTAACGCCGCATAAATCGGTTTATCACCGCAAAAATAGTTAGTGATGGCGAATGGAATCCCTATGAATTATTCGTCTTTTAGTCTTCTTCGTCCTCTTCGGGAAGATCTACGTTGTGATATACGTCCTGAACGTCGTCCTGATCGTCAAACGCGTCGAGCATTTTTCTGAACGTTTCGAGCTGGTCGTCGGACAAAGTTACTTTGTCGTTGGGAATCATCATCGTTTCGGCTTCGAGGAATTCATAACCCTTGTCCTCGAGATACTTTCTGACAGCCGAAAAATCCGCAGGGGCGGTTCTTATTTCGTAAGAGTCGTCGCAGGTGATAACGTCCTCCGCGCCGGCTTCGAGAGCGACTTCCATCATGGTGTCCTCGTCGAGATCGACCGTTCTTTCGATAACGATTACGCCCTTGTTGGCGAACATATAGGAAACGGATCCCGTCGTACCCATATTGCCGCCGTATTTGGAGAAAATATGCCTTACGTCGCCGCCGGTTCTGTTTTTGTTGTCGGTAAGAGTCGCCACGATAACCGCGCTTCCGCCGATACCGTAACCCTCGTAAGTAAGGTTTTCATAGTTTACGTTGTTGAGTTCGCCCGCGGCTTTTGCGATACTTCTCTTGATATTGTCGTTAGGCATGTTCGCCGCTTTCGCCTTGGCGATGACGTCCGCGAGTTTGCTGTTGGTATACGGATCCGGGTTGCCCTTTGCCGCAACGGCTATTTCTCTGCCGATTTTGGTGAATATTTTACCCTTAACCGCATCCGTTTTAGCCTTTTTATTCTTTATATTTGCCCATTTGCTATGTCCTGACATAAAATTCTCCTGTTTTAATTAATCGATGGTTTTAATTAGGAATTTCGTTCGTTATCGTCGACCGATGATTTTTCCGTCCGCTCCCGCGACGAGTTCGTAAAGCATAACCGAAAGCGCGACGCCCACGTTAAGGCTTTCCGCGTTTTTCGTCATGGGTATGCTCGCGATTTTATCGGCGGCTCGCTTTGTTTCTTCGCTGAGCCCGTTGGCTTCGTTGCCGACGGCAACGCAAAAATCGCCCTGCGGCTTATAACCGAACACGTTTTCCCCGCCCATATCCGCGGCGATGAGTTCGACGGAAGAGAAAACTTCGCCGATTTCGCTACGGTCGATAAAATGCAGTTTTACCGAATATATTCCGCTCATTGACGAACGGACCACCTTCGGCGAAAACGGATCGCAACAGTTTGCGAGATACAAATCCTTAACGCCGACAGCCGCGGCTGTACGGATTATCGTACCCATATTGCCGGGGTCCGAAACTCCGTCGAGCAGTACGCTGACTCCCGAGGGTTTTTCGGCGGAATAAACTTCCTTTTTAATCGCGCAGACAACGCCCTGCGGGGTTTTGCAGTCGCTTATCCGCGACAACACGTCCTCCGAAACGACGGCGACATTCTTAAACCCGGGACAGATTTTCTCTGTTCCGAGTTCGCTTATACCGCTTTCGGTTCCGACGAGCGCGACGACGTTTTTCCCCGCGAGAAAAGCCTCGCGAACCATCTTGAACCCCTCGACGAGATATTCTCCTTTTTCGTCGCGGAACTTCTTCTCTTTGAGCGAAGCGAGATCTTTGACGAGCGCGTTGTTTTTCGATGTTATCATAATTTAACTCGACGATAAGAGCCGCAACGGTATTTCGTTACGGCTCGGAATCGATGTTACGATTATTTTGCAAGTTTTGCTTTTGCGGTTTCGGTGAGAGCCGTGAAACCTGCGGCGTCGTTTACGGCGATATCCGCAAGTACCTTTCTGTTAAGGTTTACGTCCGCAAGTTTAAGGCCGTGCATGAACGTGCTGTAAGACATTCCGTTAAGACGGCAAGCGGCGTTGATTCTCGCGATCCAAAGTTTGCGGAAATCTCTCTTCTTACGTCTTCTTCCGACGAAGGCGTAGTTAAGCGACTTCATGACCGCCTGACGGGCGACTCTGTAAAGTTTGCTCTTTGCTCCAAAGTAACCTTTGGAAAGTTTCATTATTTTTCTACGCTTTTTAGCGGCGTTAACTCCTCTTTTAATACGCATATTCCTTCTCTCCTTTATTAAGCCTTATAAGGAATAAGCCCCTTGATGGTCTTTTCCTGAGTGGACGAAACGTAAGTTCCGGTTCTGAGTCTTCTCTTTCTCTTGGTGGATTTTTTGCTAAGGATATGGCTCTTGTTCTGGCTGTATCTCTTAACCTTTCCCGTAGCGGTGAGTTTAAAACGTTTCTTCGCGCCGCTATGCGATTTCATTTTTGGCATAATATATTCCTCCGTTTTATTTACTTATTTTAATTAGATTTCGAGGGGGCGAGAATCATCAAAATGTTTCTGCCTTCGAGCAACGGCTTTTTCTCCATCACGGCAACGTCCTTAACAAGGTCGAAAAACCTGTTCATAACGTCCACGCCGAGAGCCGAGTGCGCGTTCTGTCTGCCTCTCATTCTTATTGAAACCTTAACCTTGTTGCCCGCGGTGAGAAACTTCTGCGTCTGACGAGCCTTTACGTTGAGATCGCCAACGTCTATCGTCATCGAAAGCCAGACTTCCTTGAGTTCGACGACCTTCTGGTTCTTCTTCGCTTCTTTCTGTTTTTTGAGCATTTCGAAGCGATATTTGCCGTAGTCCATTATTTTGCAGACCGGCACTCCGCTTCCCGCGGCGATCTTGACAAGATCGAGATTCTGCTCTTCGGCGAGCCTTAACGCCTCGCGCGAACTCATGATTCCGAGTTGCGCCCCGTCGCTGCCGATAAGACGAACCTCGCTGTCTCTGATGTCTTCGTTGATCTGAACTTGATCTTTAATAATCGTTTACCTCTTTCCCTCAAAAATTTCCCGAAAAAAACGGGCTTGCAAAGCAAACCCGTGACATAACCATACTACCCGCCAAGGCGGATAAAAAGAATTATGCGCCGCTTCAACATATCTTGCGGCGAGAAGGGTAACTTCTACTTTGCTTGTAAATTATAACGCCCCGGAAAAGTTTTGTCAACCGTTTCGAGGGCGTTTTCGCGATTTTTTTATTTATTGAGCATTATTTTCTCGTTGTTGAACATCTTTGCGAGGAGAACGACGCCGAGAACGACGAACAGAGCGTCGCTCAGAATCGTGAACAGATAACATAACCCGTAAAACTCGCCCGAGAAAAGCATCGTCAGACATTGCGCGCAATTATATATAGGAATAAGATACAGCGCCGGATTCGTTACGGCTTTTCCGCCGCCGATCATCGATGTCACGCTCGCGAGCATAACGACTATCATCGCGGGAGTGACGAACTGGGTTGCTTCCTTGACGCTCTTTGCAAACGTGGAGAGAATGGACATAATCATCGTGAACATCATTACCGTTATGAGAATTATGCCGAGTATTCCGACAAAAGTCGACGCGCCGTAAACGCTCAGATCTATGCTCGTCACGTCGCCGATCCGTTCGAGTTGAAGAAGATTCGGGAGCGAAGCCATAATCCCGACGAACGAAACGAGCGACGAAAACAACGACGTTACGGTGAGCGCGATTATCTTGCCGAGAGCAATATACTCTCTTTTTACCGGCGTTACGAGTAAGGTGGCTATCGTTCCTCTTTCCTTTTCGCCCGCTATCGATTCCGACGCGACGCTCACGCTGCCCGTTACGAGGAACACCATAAGTATAAACGGCATGAACATTGTGAGTATCATTTTCACCACGTCCTCTTCCGTTGCCATGTCGGGGTTTTCCACGCCCGCGTTTATCGCGTAATTATAGTCCACGCTCGCGACGGAATTCTGCATATAAACCGTTTGCAACGCGGAGTAAATCTTTGCGGATTCGCGCTTTGCGGAATTGTACTCTATCACAACGTTTTTACCCGCTTTATCCGCGCCTGCGTCGTCGAAGTCTTCGCTGAACGAAACGTAAAGGTCGATTTCCTTATCGACGAGTTTTTTCTCCGCTTCCTCGCGCGGCGCGTTTACCTTTTTATACTTAAAGCCGAGCGTCGACAGATACCCGTCGAGCGTTACCGACTCGTTTTCAACGCAGATTACGTATTCGTAATCGTCGGCGGGGGTTATCGCTTTGCCGATGAAGTTGCCCATTAAGGAATAAAGAACGAAAATAAGAACGCCCGGCAAAATAAGGCTCATGATCATTCTTTTATCCGTGAAAAATCTTTTGAATTCTTTTTTTACTATAACGAAGATTTCACGCATTTTCGCCGACCTCCTCACTGTAAACTTCAAAGAACGTCGTTTCGAGATCTTTCTCAGCCGTAAGTTCTTTAAGATCGCCCTCTTTAACCATTTTGCCGTTGATGATTATCCCCACGCGGTCGCAAAGTTTTTCCACAAGCGAAAAAATATGCGTGGAAATGATAATCGTCTTTCCCTCGTTTTTCAGGCCTACGAGGAAATCCGTGACCGTTTTCGCGGTGATGACGTCCAGCCCGTTGGTCGGCTCGTCGAAAATGATAAAATCGGGGTCGTGAACGATAGAGATAACGAGCGAAACCTTTTGTTTCATACCCGTGGAAAGGTCGCCGACTTTAACCTCGGCGAATTTGTCTATACCGAACTTTTTGAAAAGGGCGTTTTTGCGTTTTTCCGCCACGGATTTTTCCACTCCGTGAAGTTCGGAAAAATAACCGTAAAGATATTCCGGCGTAAAAAAATCTTCCAATTTCAGTTCGCTCGTTAAAAAACCTATCTTTCCGCGAACTTTTTCGGGATTTTTCACTATGCTCTCCCCGTCGATAACCGCATCGCCCTCGTCGGGTTTTATGAGTGTGGCGAGCATTCTGAGCGTGGTTGTTTTGCCCGCTCCGTTCGGACCTAAAAGCCCGTAGATTTCGCCTCTCCTCGCCGTGAAACTCAAACCGTCCACAGCCACTTTCACCGTTTTGTCGGTGCGTTCGATTCTCTGTTGTTTCCTGCTCAGTTTAAACGTTTTTTTCAGCCCCGTGGCAACGAGAACGTTTTCAGATCGCATTGATTTCTCTCCTTTTTTTATTAGTGATGACGAATGGAATCCCTATGAGTTCGTAAACGTTTTATAACGACTGTTATATATTATATGTCGTTTAACCGTTTTTGTCAACTAAATATTTTTGTCAGCGACATTCACGCGTAAATCGTTATTTTTACGTAAAGTTTACCTTTTTTTGAAAGGCCGCTCTCGCCGACGAAGGCAAATTTTCCGTAACCTCTCGCCGTAACGACGTCGCCCGGTTTCAACGTTTTTTCGCCTTTTTCGGTAACTTTGCCGTTTATCGCGACCATTCCTTTCCCGAAAAGCGTTGAACTCTCGTCGCGAGAGAGATTGTAAACCCTCGAAATTATCGCGTCCGCGCGGTTTGAGGAAACGCTTATTTCGCGTTCTTCCGTCGTCGGGCGGAAATCGTCGGGAAGACTGTCGGCAAAACAGACCGTAACGGGATTTCTCGAAACGGTTTTCAATTCCGACGCGATAAGCCCCGCGACCGATTCGGCAACGAAAACGTAAGCCTCGCCGCCTTTGACGAACACGTCGCCGATTTTGCTTCTTTCGATACCGAGGTTCAGCGTTGCGCCCAGAACGTCCCTGTGCGTTATCGGCGCGGAGAATTTCCCCGACGAAACCGTTATTTTTATCAGTTTTATCGGAAATTCTTCCTCGTAACCGAGTTCTTCCGTATCGCCGAAACGGGCGATAACTCTTTCCGCGAAATCGCAACCGCCGAAAAACGACGCGGCGGCGTTTCCGTTCCCGACGAGCCTTTTGACCTCTTCCGCTTTGGACGGGCTTAAAAAATCGGTAAAAACGAAAATTCCTCGGTTTAAACTCCTGTTATATAATTCGTTTATTCTGTTCTCAAAATCGCTCATGGGATAATTTTAACATTTTTCGCCGTTCCTTACAAGCGTTTTACATATCGCCCGCCGCGCTGTTTTTAAAATCGGCGCAAATTTCGTTAACCCGTCACAATAAATCTCTTCACTTTTCCGATCGTATGTGCTATAATATGTTGTAAAAAATTTTTTTCGGGAGGCACAAAACGATTTAATATGAATACCGACGTTTTAATAATCGGAGCGGGTCCCGCGGGGATTTTCACCGCGATGGAACTCGTCCGCACTAACTACAAAGGAAAGATAACCATCGTCGAAAAAGGCTCGGCGATTGAGAAAAGAGTTTGCCCCAAAAAGAAAACGGGACATTGCATGAACTGCAAAAACTGCGCCATAACCACGGGGTTTTCGGGCGCGGGCGCGTTTTCGGACGGAAAACTTTCGCTTTCGAGTTACGTCGGCGGCTCTCTGCCCGACCAGATCGGTCACGACGTCGTTCAGGAAATGATTTCCTACGTGGACGGAATCTATCTCGAATTCGGCGCGGATAAAAAAATCGAGGGTATAGACCACCCCGAAGAAATAAAACAGATAAGAAGAAAAGCGATCAGCGCAGGGCTTACGCTCGTCGATTGTCCGATCCGCCACCTCGGCACTGAAAAAGCGCAGGATATTTATTACGGCATCGAGCAATATCTTCTTAAAAACGGCGTTGAAATGCTTTTCAATACGGACTGCAAAAACGTCGTCATCGAAGGCAACGTATGCAAAGGCGCGATTATCGAAGTCAAAGGCAAAGAAGAAACGATCGGCGCGAAAAAGGTTATCGTTGCGACGGGCAGGCGCGGCGCGGAATGGCTGGAAAGCATGTGCTCGGCGCACGGAATCGAACATCAGCCGTCCACGGTCGATATCGGCGTGAGAGTCGAAGTCCGCAACGAAGTAATGGAAGAAGTCAACAGAGTTTTATACGAATCGAAACTCATCGGCTACCCCGCTCCGTTCAAAAACAAAGTGAGAACGTTCTGCCAGAATCCCGGCGGCTACGTGGCGCAGGAAAATTACGACGACAATCTCGCCGTCGTCAACGGTCACTCGTTCAAGGATAAAAAATCCGACAACACCAACCTTTCCATTCTCTGCTCGCACAACTTCACCTATCCGTTCAATCAACCCATAGAGTACGCGAAAAAGATAGGCGAACTGACGAACATGCTCGCCAACGGACATATTCTCGTTCAGCGTTACGGAGATATTCTCGAGGGAAAACGCACCTGGGATAAGGAACTCTCTCAATCGAACGTGAAACCCACTCTGCCCGACGCGGTAGCCGGCGACATAACCGCCGCGATGCCTTACAGAACGCTCACGAATATTCTTCACTTCATCGAACAACTCGACGTGGTGGTTCCCGGGTTCGCCAGCCCCGAAACGCTTTTGTATTCGCCGGAACTTAAATTCTACTCCAACAAGATAAAAATGGACGACGACTTCAACACAAACATCGAAAATCTTCATTGCCTCGGCGATTCGTCCGGCTGGACGAGGGGGCTTATGATGGCTTCCGTCATGGGCGTTATGATGGCGCGCAAACTTAAATTCTGATTTGTTTTTAATGAAGCGGCGGCGTTTCGGTAAA
>ULUJ01043135.1_pt1 | contig 32429 bp, 32 predicted proteins | sample 1958381 | NCBI WGS metagenome assembly ULUJ01 (sample SAMEA4835757, study PRJEB28245) | human gut metagenome | biome: gut microbiome; material: fecal sample | place: Denmark | collected 2008 | reverse complement strand
TTGGGTTAAACCGGACTCTTCCGCAAGTTGATATTCCGTCCATCCTTTTTGGGTTCTGTAGTATGTGATACGCTCTAAAACCTTAAACAATATTTCACCGCCAATCTATAAATATATCGTTAATAATATTCGATAAAACGTTGTAAAATAATATTTATTGTCGTATAATTTTAACGAGAAAATAAAAATGTAAAAAAGAAATTGAGTTTATAGATGTATAGAAGGAATGAGGTAGAAAAATGGATAAAGGAACAATATTGAAACAGTTAAAGAGTGTAGATAATCCTTCTTTTTTTACTTTAGGTGGGAAGGAAATTGCAAAAGATTTACAGGAACTACTAACAGAAGATGAGACAGTGCAAGGATTTGTGGAAATATTTGAAAAAAATATAGGAAGAGTATTTTCTAATGGTGCACGAAAAAATGGGTTAAGAAGTTATTTGGTAATAACTGATCGAAATGTATTTTTTATAAGACGAGGAAGATTAAGTTTAAATTTAATTACGGCACTGGATAAAACAATTGCCATACCTATAACTGATATTAGTAATATTACACTTGAAAAAAGTCAAAATATTTCAAAATTATTATATCCGGTAGATGTATATATTCATACCGATATTGACAATTATGAATTTATGGCATACGAAAGTTTTATAACAAAATTACCGGCTAATATATTGCCAAAGGTGATTAATAATTTTAAAGAAGAAAAGTCGAAGGACATGTCAATGAACCAAAGCGAAGATGTGGCGATATGTCCAAGCTGCGGAGCAACCTTAGAAAAAGGGGGCATATTTTGCATGATATGTGGGGAAAAGATACCAGAGAAAAAAGAACAAAGGTGTGATGAGAACGGATGTGAATTGATAAAATTAATATGTAAAGAGTGTGGGTATGAATTAGAAGAAGGAACGCAGTTTTGTCCGAATTGTGGAAAGAAAGTAGAAGAAGAGAAAGAAGAAGTCTTGAAATGTAAAGAATGTGGGTATGAACTAGAAGAAGGAATGCAGTTTTGCCCGAATTGTGGAAAGAAAGTAGAAGAAGAGAAAGAAGAAGTCTTGAGATGTAAAGAATGTGGGTATGAACTAGAAGAAGGAACGCAGTTTTGTCCGAATTGTGGAAAGAAAGTAGAAGAAGAGAAAGAAGAAGTCTTGAAATGTAAAGAATGTGGGTATGAACTAGAAGAAGGAACACGATTTTGTCCGGTATGTGGAACACCTGTTGTGGAGAAGAAGGAAGAGACAATACAGGAAAAAATAGTATGTAGTCAATGTGGTTATGAATTGAATGAAGAAATTAAATTTTGCCCTAATTGTGGTAGTGTAGTGCTTGAAAAACAAGATATGCCAGAAAAAGTAAATTGTTCAAAATGTGGAGCTAAAATAGACAAAACCATGGTGTTCTGTCCGGAATGCGGACAAGAGATTAAGTGATTTTTGAATAAGTATGTAATTTTGATATTGTGATTAAGACAGAATCCTTTACGGATTCTGTCTTAATTTTCACGTAAAAAGATATGTGTACTACGAGAAATGAGATAAAGTTAAAATAGACTAATGAAATATATCGTTAATAATATTCGATAACACGTTGTAAAATACCATTCATTGTCGTATAATTTTTACTATAGTATGTATGAATATGATGAAAAGATGAAAACTGAAAAATGAAACTGAAAATATGGATAAAACTTATGAATATAGGAGCCAGATTGGGTTGCCATCAAATGCCGGAGAGAAGCTTTTTTTACAAAGGTTATCAGTTTCCGTTATGTGCAAGATGCACGGGGCTTGTAATTGGATATTTGATGGGGATATTGATTTACTTTTTAAAAATCATAAACTGGGAAATTGCAATTTTATTATGTATACCTTTAGTGATTGATGGTGGAAGTCAGTATTTGAAATGGAGAATGTCGAATCAAAGGCTTAGATTAATAACAGGAATTTTGTGTGGCATAGGTATTATGGTTTTGGAAATACCGGCAATGAAATTATTAATAGGGGGAACGATTGATGAAATGTCCAAATTGTGGAAGTGAGAATTGTCAATTTATTGCGACAACTGAAACTCATGGGAAATCATTTAGCTTTAGCAATGCTTGCTGCGGATCTATATTATTAGGACCGATAGGAATTCTTTGTGGAGCTTGTGGAACGGGAGTACATAGTAAGACACATGAATATTGGATATGTAATACATGTGGAAAGCGTTTTAATCAATATGAAGCAAGAAAGAGCATGGAAGCTGACGCGCATAGAATAGAAAAATTTACATTTTATAAAGAAATACAAGCGAGAACTGGTGCAGTTGATGAATTATATGAGACAAAATTAGGTGAAAGAGTAAAAGAAGGAACAACATTATATCTGGAGGGGGTATTTGATAAGACAGAAATAATAAAAACAAATCCGGTTGTAGGAGACAAAAGGATAGAATCAATAAAAAATGTAATAGGAACCGTTCTAGAAGAAAGAGAATTAGTGCACTTGATCTTTCCTGATGAAAGACTTGTGATTGCTGAAAAGGGGATTATTTATAATAATTGCAACTATGGGTTTACAACGCAAATTAGATTATACAAAAATTATGTATATTTAGGACAATGCTACATAACGATGCCGACTGAAACAAAGGCAGAAGCGTTTTATAAATTTATAAAATATATATCAACAGGAATTAGGGTTGAAAAAGATGAAAGAGAAACGAATTATTTGGTATTGCTTTCACAACTTCAGGGATTACCAGAGGAAGACAATAAAAAGATGGAGCACTTTAGTTCGCAACAAGAGTACGCAGACTATGTAAGCATGGTTCTTGAAAATAGTTTTGAAAAATTTAAAAAGGTCGATCCAGTAGCATACGGAAAGTATAGTGAATTAGAAACAGAATCAGATGAAATGCTTGACCGAATGGTGCTAGGATATGGTAAATGGATGCTCTGCGCAGCGTTAGTGGTAGGAATAATTGCATGGGTGAAGGAAGGATTTGGAAATGGAATTATAGCAGCCATTGTGGAAGTGGTTGTGTTTTGCTTTTTTGTAGGGTATAAATGCTGTAGATTGTATTTTAAACAAGAAAAATATGTACCAGCATATTTAAATGAAGCAATAGAAGAAAGTGAAAAAAATAACGATGATAAAGAAGGGAAGATTTTAATACAAAATTATGTAGATGTCATTCATAAGACATTTTAGAAAGGAGGATTCATATGTTTTGTGTACAATGTGGTAAAAAAATAGAAGATGAAAGTCGTTTTTGTCCATATTGTGGGGCTGAAGTTCATGGACAAAGTAGTACGAATGGACAGAATGAAGATGCTGAGAGCAAAAAGAAAGAAAAATATTTAAAGCGAGAAAAAATAGAAGCTGCTGTTGTAATAATTGGGACGGCATTTGTTTTAATTCATGATATGTTTTAAAGGAGAAATAATAGGATGATATGTCAAAAATGTGGAAGAGAAATTGCGGATGGAGCAGCATTTTGTCCTTATTGTGGAAGAGCAACTGGAAATATTGCTCATCAAACTGAGTTTAATAATATGGTAAAGAAAGAAAAAGAAAATACAGATAAGGTATGTAATGTTTTGCTCACGATGCGTGCAATTTTAGTGATTTGTGCTATGGTAATGACGGGATATAAACTTGGAGGAGTAATAGGAGTTGTTATAGCAGTAATTATAATTGCATTTATATTAGTAGCATTATCCGGTAATAATTCAGAAGAGAAATAAGAGGGAAAAATATGTATTGCAAAAAGTGTGGAAAAGAAATAAAAGGAAAAGAAAAATTTTGCCCATATTGCGGGGAAAAAATCGAAAATAATGAGGAAGAAGAGAGAAAAGTAGATGAACAAAAATTAGATGAACAGAGAATAGAAAAAGGACAAAGCAATGAAGAAAATAATCAATCTGTAAAACAATCACACAAAGTGAAAACAAGAAAACAGTTTACCGTTGGAAAAATAATAGGAATTGCTGCAATGCTAGTAATTATCGGAATTGGAATATATTCTCAAGTGAAAGATGAAGCACCGGTAGATCCAAGTGAAAAACAGGAAGAGAAAAAGAATACTGCACAGGATAAGAAAACAGATACAAAAGCAAAGGCAGATACGAAAACAGATAATATAGATGTAGAGCAGTATTTTGATAAGTCAGGAAAAGAATTAGAAAAGATTGGATTTAAAAAGAATAATTCTGGAAAGTATGAAAATGAGGACGGATCAATTGTAATTGAAATGAAGGACGATGCGGTAAGTAGTATTTCAATGAATAGTGAATGCAAAAGTGAATTTCACGGAATTAAGATAGGAGATGAAAGAGAGAAAATTGAAAAAGCATTTGGAGATACATATCCTTTAATAGGAACAGATGAAGGTGGAGATATTTATGGAAATATTGATAAAAAAATAGAAATTGAAATAAAAACTGCACAGAACAAGATACGTACAATTATGATTAATTTAGACTTTGATTTGAGTGGATATGAAGACCCGGATGCAATCTTTACAGATTATCCAGGCATAGGTGGAACATATTATGATAGTGATACAGGAGAACGTTTAGTTATTGCAGAGGTAGGATATGAATATGCATATACGTATTATTTAGCGGACGGTTCGATTGCAGATACGGCAACAGAGTGTTCTGGAAATTTTGATGATGAAAATAACATTGAAAGCATTTGGAGTGATGATCCTACAAAACACGGAATTGAAAAAAGAGAAGATGGGGGATTTGAAATTTCATCAGGCGTAGGACAACCTTGGGGAAATTTTAGAAAGATTAGTGGTACAGATGTTATAACTACAAATTTTGAAGGAACATATAAAAACAGTGATGACTCGATTGTTATTTATAAACAAGCTACGGATTTTGATAACGATAATATTCCGGGTGGATCGGATATTGCAGAAATGTATGTTTCTTATAACGGTGGATCAATAATAAATGGAATATTGTATACACAAGGTGGAGATGGAACGGTAGCAATTATTGATGAAACTACTGGTGAGCCAAGAGGTATTATAACATTTGAAGATGGAAAAATTGTTGTGACAGGAAGTATGTTTGATGGAACATTTAAATTGACGAAATAAGAGGGAAAGTAATGTGTTTTGTAAAAACTGTGGAAAAGAGATAAAGGATACTGAAAAATTTTGCTCATACTGTGGGACACCTGTTGATGTACATGAAAATAATGTTAATAGGCAAGAAAATATTCGAAGAAAAAATGTGTATACAGATAATTTTAATACTGTTGTACCGCCGAAAAAGAGTAAATCTAAGTTAAAAAAAGTAATAATAGCTATTATTGCAGTACTTGTAGCACTGGTTGTCATTGTATGGATATTTGGAGATGATTCTTCAGGATCGAATTCAACAAGTGCAGTACAAAATACAGACAACCAAGTTATGAAATTTAATCTGACAATTGTAAATCACACAGGAATAGATATATATGAATTGTATGCTTCTGAGACAGATACAGATAATTGGGAAGAAGATGTTTTGGGAGATAATATCTTATATAATGGAAATTCAATGAATGTGACTTTTACAATTACAGCAAATGATCTGGATTGGGATTTTGCTATTCGAGATATGGATGGCGCACAATATGAGTATTATGGTTTAAGCTTTAAAGATTGTGATGTAAATGGAGCAACATTAGTTTTGGATTCGGATGGAAATGCTACCTTGAATTGATGTCGAAAATAAAATATAAGTAATAAAAAATAAGAAGAGGTGGAAAATTGTTTTGTAAATATTGTGGTAGAGAGATTAAAGGATCTGAAAAATTTTGCCCGAATTGTGGGAAGAATGTTAAGAGTGAAGAAAATGAAATGATAAATAACCAGAAAATGGAAGGAAGTAGCTATGACTATGCAAATAATATAACAACTAAGGGGCAGAAAACAAAATCGAAAAAGAAAAGAATATTTATAATTGTGATTGCAGTAGTGGTAGTTTTGGGTACTTTTGTGGCGGTTAGATTAATGAAAGCAAATAAAGAAGCACAAAATACAATAAATACGCTGTGTCAATTCACAGATGAAATAAAATCAGATGACAGTTATTCATTTAATTACAAACATATGTGGGAGATAACATATGTTGAAGATAATGAATTCGTTAGTTTTTATGATGCAGATGCAGGGGATTATGTTGCATCTGCATTAGGGGGAAGTGATATAGAGAATGATGGAACTTTTACATATGATTTTAGTGATAATGATTTTAGGATATATTTGGATTATGAAACCCCAAGCGGAGAATTGACAATAATAAATTATTCAGTAGATGATGATGAATTCACGTTAATGATTGATGGGGAAAGACGAAATCCAACAAAAGAATTTGACCAGAAACTTCGAGAAAATGGATTAATTGAAGACATTTTTTATGATAATCTGGATAAATTTGAACAGAGTTTACAGGAAAAAGGTTTATTGTTAGGGGATGTAAGTTCTGTTTCTTATGATGATGTGAAAAGTAAAAGTCAATAATTTCAATTATATATCATAACTATGAATAACAATTAAACTGAGGCAGAATCCATAACGGGTTCTGTCTTATTTTATACAAAAATCCAGAAGGGAGTGAGTAAAACATGGATAAGATACTACTGGCAGCATTAGGTTTAGCAGCGACTATTATCAAAGAAGTATATGATTCAGACAACTAAAAAAAGTAAAAATGAAATTTAGGAGGAATTTATTATGGCAGCAAATGTAGAAAGTATGTTTTATGTAAGAGAGACACCGTGGCACGGATTAGGAACAAAGGTACAGGAAGCACCGACATCGAAGGATGCGTTGATTCTGGCAGGATTAGACTGGCATGTAGTGCAGGAACCGGTATATACGGGTCAGAATGAACTGGTGCAGGGATATAAGGCGAATGTCAGAGATAGTGACCGTAAGGTATTGGGTGTGGTCACAGACAGATATAAGATCGTCCAGAACGAAGAAGCGTTCTCATTTACAGATGCATTGTTAGGCAAAGGTGTACGATACGAAACAGCCGGTTCTTTACAGGGGGGGAAGAGTGTCTGGTTACTGGCGCATTTACCACATGAATACATTATCTCCGGGGAGAGAATCAGTCCGTATCTGCTGTTTTCCAACACACATGATGGCTCTGGTGCAGTAAAGGTAGCTATTACACCAATCCGTGTGGTTTGTTGTAACACACTGAATCTTGCTTTACAGACAGCAAAGAGATCATGGTCCATGAATCATACAGGAAATGTAAAAGACAAGATGGAAGAAGCAAAGAACACATTATTCCTTGCAGACCGCTATATGGAAGAATTGGGAAAAGAATTTGAAAATCTTCGGAAGATTACATTATCGGATAAAAAAGTCATGGATTATATTGAAATCCTGTTACCAATAGAAGACGGTGCAACACCACAACAGTTCAGAAATATGAAACGGTTACAGGAAGATATGCAGATGAGATATTTTGATGCCCCTGATCTGAAGGATGTAGGAAAGAATGCATACCGTTTCATTAATGCGGTCAGTGATTTCGCTACCCATGCGAATCCGTTACGAAGGACTAAGAATTATAAGGAAAATATGTTTGCAAAGACAGTAGATGGCAATCCGTTGATTGACAGAGCATATCAGCTGATGCTGAGTGCATAGGAGGAAGAAATGGACAGGAACAGGGCAGAGAGGAGATTCTGTTGGAAGATATCAGCAGAATTAAAATCTTTCAAATTCAGAATGATGCAGATGTCAAAACAGGAGATTTACGATCATGCATATGAGATTGATTGTATGATACGCATTTATGAAGAGTTAGTGAATATAAGTGAAAGGCTGGAAACAGAGCAGTTGCAAAACTGTATGGAGATTTCCAGCCTTTTATCGTTGGTTTATGAAAAGTGGATGGACGCTGTTAGCTCACAAGAACATGAACTGGAACAGGCAGTAGAAAATGTCATGTCTGATATGAAGGCGAAGATTGCGTAAAGGAGAAGTGTGTATGAAGAAATTAGTATCAACGTTGAATCTGGGTAAAAAAGAATGGCTGAAATACCGAAAAGGTGGCATCGGCGGATCAGACGCAGGGGCAATCTGTGGTTTGAATCCATATCGTACAGCGATACAAGTGTATAATGATAAAAGAACGAATGAAATTGAAGAATTTGATAACGAATCTATGAGAGAAGGTCGGGATCTGGAAGAATATGTTGCGAGAAGGTTTGTGGAAGCAACAGGAAAGAAAGTGCGGAGAGCCAATGCAATGTTCTGTGATGAAGAGAATCCATTTATGCTCGCAGATGTAGATCGTATGATTGTCGGTGAGAATGCCGGATTGGAATGTAAGACAGCAAGTCCATTTTCGGCTGATAAATGGGAAGATGATAAAATTCCTCTTTCCTATCAGATTCAGTGTTATCACTATATGTCGGTTATGAATGCAGATAGATGGTATGTTGCAGTGTTGATCTACGGAACAGAATTCAAGGTATACTGCCTGGAACGGGATGAAGAGATGATTCAGAATTTGATTCATATAGAAGAAGATTTCTGGAAGAATCATGTACAGGCAGGAGTGATTCCGGCCCCAGATGGTTCAAAGCTTGCAGATAAAGTGCTTGCGGAATATTTCAGTGATCCGGTAGATGAAACCGTAGAATTGAATGGATATCAGAAACAACTGGAAAGAAGAGGGGAACTGAAAGAATTGATCGATAAGATGACTAAAGAAGTAAGTATTATTGAGCAGGAAATCAAAATGATGATGGGGAATGCGGAAAGAGCAAAAGCCGATAATTACAGAATTAGTTGGAAAGCAAGTCAACGTACTGATCTGGATAGTAAGCGAATGAAAGCAGAGGAGCCGGAGATTTATGATAGATTCAAAAGGACATCCATAAGCAGACGTTTTGTTGTGAGGGCGGCATAAATGTTGTGCAATAAACATGGTGATCGGTATCGTAAAATCGGATTGAAATTGTTATACTAAGAAGATTGAAAGGAAGTGTTTGTAATGAAAAATGCGGAAACAATTTCAGATTCGAAAGATTGCGAAAAAATAAAAGCGACAATAGCATTAATGACCGAATTAGAAAAGGGTGAAGATTCTGCGAGAGAAGAGGGATGGATATCCGCAGATGAAGTAGAAAAAATACTGGGAATAAAATAAAAAATTATATTGTAACGGAAGAGATGAGTCGATAGGGGCTCATCTCTTTTTTTAGTACGTGAAAGAAGGAGAGTCAAAATGACAGTAGGGAAAACAGACGAGATCAAACAGGAACTAGCCAGAAAGGCAGAAAATGCCAAGGCAGGAACTAAACTTAAAAAATCTATGAGCATTGCCGACATGATAAAAGTAATGGAACCACAGATCAAGAAAGCACTGCCGGAAGTGATCACACCGGAACGATTTACGAGGATGGCATTATCTGCATTGAACACAACACCGAAGCTGAATGAATGCACTCCAATGTCATTCTTAGCAGCGTTGATGAATGCAGCGCAATTAGGCTTAGAGCCGAATACACCATTGGGACAGGCATTTTTAATTCCATACAATAATAAAGGAAAAATGGAGTGTCAGTTCCAGTTGGGATACAAAGGATTAATTGATCTTAGCTATCGGAATCCGAATATGCAGATTATAACGGCGCATACCGTCTATGAGAATGATGAATTTGAATATGAATTGGGACTAAACCCGTGTCTGAATCACAGACCGACATTAGGAGACCGAGGAGAAATAAGACTTTTCTATGGATTGTTTAAACTGACAAATGGAGGATTTGGATTTGAAGTTATGAGTAAAACAGCTATGGACGATTTCGCAAAAGAATATTCTAAAGCTTTTGATTCTTCATTTAGTCCGTGGAGAACCAATTACGAATCAATGGCTTTGAAGACGATTATTAAGAAAGCATTAAAATATGCGCCACTGAAATCTGAATTCAGAAATGCATTATCTACAGATGAAACCATTAAGAATGAAATAGGAGCAGACATGAGTGAAATCAATAGCGAGAACATTTTCGATACCGTATATCAGGAGGAATGTGCGTAAATGAGAAGACGGAAGAAATATAAGCTGGAATTTTTGACCGGAATTTTCGAAGAGTGGAGATTTTATACAATTTCAGAGAAGATGCTCATACGCAGTAAAGAGTATGAAAAAGCAATGAAAGCGACATATGAGCTTGTAAATAAGGTTAAGAGTAAGGTGTCGGAGGATGCATTTAAAGATATTGAAGAAATTGTTAATTCGGTATGTGCAGAGAACAATATATGTTCAAGACTTGCATATGGTGTGGGTATTCATGATGGGATGGAATTGTATAAAGAGTTACAGATAATAGATGAAGTAGGAGGCAAAATAAAATGATAGAAAATAACATGAGCTATCATGTTTATGTTTTTAGGAGGAAGACGGGTGAACTGGAAATTTTAAGCGACGAGGAATGAAAGTATGAGTAAGACATATGGTTATGCAAGGGTAAGCAGTAAGGAACAACATTTGGATCGTCAGATATTAAGGTTACAGGAGTATGTCGAAAAAGATCAGATTATTGTGGATAAGCAATCCGGGGCAACATTGGAAAGACCGGGATATCAGGCATTGAAAGGTCAATTGGGATTGCGTGCAGGTGATGTATTGTACATATGCTCACTCGACAGACTAAGTAGAAATAAGAATGATTTAAAAAATGAGATACGATGGTTTCAGGAGCACGATGTACGACTGATGATCTTGGATTTGCCAACGTCAATGATACAGGTACCGAAAGGTCAGGAATGGATAATTCAAATGGTGGAAAATATATTAATCGAAGTCCTGGCAAGTATAGCAGAGAATGAACGAAATACGACACGCCAGAGACAGAGAGAGGGAATAGAAGCCGCCCAGATGAAAGGTAAGCATTTGGGAAGACCGAAGTTAAAAATACCGGATAATTTTTCGATGGTGTACCAGCAGTGGAAAGAAAATAAGTTTACGGCGAAAGAAGCAATGCGAAGATTGGAGATGTCGCCAAGTAGCTTCTACCGGGTTGTGAAGAAGTACGAACGGGAAGGATAAGCGTATCAAAAGTTTCGACGGGTAGTGGCATATATGCCTAAAGTGAAATAACACCTTTCGACACATGAAAGAGAATTAATTGAGAGTGTGTCGGAAGGTGTACATTGTGGAAGAAGATCAAATGTCCTGAAATGTCCTGAAAATAAAAAAATAATGAAAATTGTGCGTGCTATGTATGGTATAATGAACAAAAATCAAATATTTTTTTCAAACAAGGACACTTGTGCAACGGGGGAAAGAGGACTATGAAACGGTACTGTTATATGAAAACTGATGGTAGTAAGTTTGAAGGAAAAGAAAATAATGGATTATGGGAAGTAAATTATCGCAGATTGGTTGAATCAGTATTAAAAAATAATGAAGAAAAACCAGATGAAGAATATTTTTTTAATATGATTAAAGAAAGTGAAATTCCATATCAAGAGGTATATAAGTCTAGTATTAATCCGAAGACCCGAACTTTATATAAAGAATTGCTGTATGGAGTACTAAAATCAGCAGAGTGTGAATTGGATGTAGTGAATGAAGTGTATCTTATGTCCGTTCAAGCTAGAAAGGAAAAAGAATTATTATTTTTCAGTGAAAACGATAATGAATTAAATATAAAAATGAAGGATAATATAAAGAATATTAAAAGAAATCCAGAGAAACAAAATATAATATTTCATATTGCGGAGAATTTAGGAACAGGTAAAGAACAAAGGATTGATGCATTTGGCAGTGATGTGTTTAGGTTATATTTATGGTCGAAAGATTTCAGAAATTTATTTGTTGAAACAGATAAAGTATATGATAAATATTCATTTAATGAGATTTTAAGAATATTAGATAGTGGTGTTGATAAGAAAATTTTGACTCGGAAACCAGAGACCAGTATTATTATTGAAAAAATATTAGGTTTAACAGGTGTTCAATGTATGAACTGCTTTATAGGAGATTTGTTGAATAAGGTCAATGTAATAAATGTAAAAGAGAGAGAAGATGGACAATTAGAAATTGAGAATACAATCATAGATATGGTAAAGGAATTATGGAATATTTCAGGAGAATATAGTCGGGTTTTGATGATGCAATTAATTTATTGGGAGTTAAAGTATTCTCAGACGAGCATAGGAGAACCGGGCAGTACAGGAGGTCGGATTGCTATAGGAAATAAAGAAAATGAACAACGGGCGATTGCTTTATATACAAAATTGTTAAAAGAAGTAAAAAAAGTGTTCAACTTATATTATGGGAAAATAGTGAAAGCTGTGTGGGAAGAATATAGGAAAGTATATTCACCAAAAGCACTGGCTGAATTATTAAAAGAAAAGAGAGAACAGCTTTTTAAGTGTGATGCTGCGTTAACATTATTAGATGCGAATCGGGTAAGATGGCATACAGATAAGACAAAAATGTTTAAAAAGATGATTGAAGAAAACGATAGTAAAAAGATAGAAGAATTTTGGAATGCGGAAGAGGTTAAATGGAAAATAAATCCATTTTACATTGAACATAATAATGTATTTGAACCCGCATATAAATTTTCAGCTGATGAGAGATTTTTAAATTTGATACAACAGGTAGTAATACAACAAAATATAGAAAAATATTCGGAATAAGACAAGAAAATGAGCATTGGCATAGGCCAGTGCTTTTTTCGTTAAAGGTGTAAAATTCTTTTTTGGTAATTTTTGAGTACCCCTGAATGCTGTTAAAAGATTTGCTATGATGCATACATAAGGTCGACCGATAAAAAAGAAAGTGAGGACTTTAATAATGTATGAACAGTATGGTTATCAACAAAATTCATCAAGAGTACAAGGAACAACACCGTTCGTAACCCAAGGAACGGATAAGACAGCAATAAGAGTGTTTCAGGGGGATGAAATGTTAAGGCAATTGATTCAGTTGAATAACACAATAGGAACATATGCGCAACAGAATGAGAAACGTTTTCAATATGTAGAGCGGAAAAAGCGTAGAGCGTGTACACGAAAGTATTTGTGTGTAGGAACAAACGGTGTGATCCTTCTCGTTGAAACATACGATGATGGTGCCATGGAGTCGAAGAATTTTTTTACGAATGTTTCAGGAAAATGGAGCGTTTTCAGAGTAAAATTTGCATACACGGAAGAAATATCATCTCAATTCGTAATTAGATTTGCAAGTGGAGTGACCGTTATAGGTAATGCAGATAAAAATACTGAAGCCGAGATATATAGAGATTTCATTAAAGCGGGCGTGACATTTGACCCGGGAAACAGTTTGTCGTGCATAAAAAGGATTTTATATGAAACATTTGCACCAGAAATCACAAATTGTTCTGGAATCATGACGATTCCGGAGCTGGCAGGATGGTACAACAAAAAATTTCTGTCCGCAAGTTCCGAAATTGCATGTCCGAAAGATTTTTTTAATATGCCTATTTGGGATAAAGGCTTCGTTTGGCCAAATATGAATAAAAATTGGCAAGTTGAATTTGTAAGGCTAATGAAGAATATTCGAAGCAGCGATACCAGATTAAGTTGTATTACCATTTTAGCAGCAGGAATCATGGCATCGATTTTACAGCAGCATGGAATGAAATGTAAGAATTACATCAATTTTGTGATGCTCGATACAACGATAATAAAGAAATTAATTCAATTTTTTGCAGTATTTAATCGACAGGCACCGACAGTTATTATGGCGGATGAAACAAAAAAATGTATTTCTGCGATGCTTTCAAAGTGCAATGATGAAGTTGTTATTGTTGATGCATTGGTTGGTAAGTCTTCTTATGAGAAGCAGAAGATTGATAAGAATCTTTATTTACTTCATAAGAAAATTATAGATGTAGGAAATACATATCAAATTAATCGTGACGTAAATGCAACGATGATCGTAATAAACAGGCAAGTGTCGGTTTTGAGAGGAGCTATAAATATATTTGTGGATAGAGATTTTGGTTTTTCAGGAGAACAAACTGTGGAGCCAGTAACTTGGTTCATAACAGCTTTGGTAAATTATATACAGGGAAATTTTGATTATATTGAATCTGTGATAGATAGAATGAAGGACGAGGCATATACAGTGTTACAGATAGTATGGCGGGTAATACAGATGTTTTTTGAATCTCAAGACGTTGATATAGCGCAAGAGTTGCAGATAACTAGTGAAAATCCGTTTGAATTCTTGGATGATTACTTGGATGATAAAGATGAACTGATAAGGTTGTTTGTTATAGCGGTACGAAAATCATTGCATGAATATTTTATTCGAGAAAAGATTAGAAATCTAAGCTTTGATGAAGAGAGTATTTTTGTGACAGACCAAAAAGTGTGGATACCTACAAAAATCTTAAAGAAAATATTGTCTGAACATGGACTTGAGGACAGGAAACACAGAATATTGCTTGAAATAAAAAACAGAGAAAAACTGTTTACTGATGGGGAAGGACTTTCAATGAGAGTACAAATCGGAGAAGTCAGAAAAGAAGCATATGTATTTGCAAAGAATATATTTGAGTTACCGGGGCATGTACCATTTGATAGTCTGGGAAAGGAGGACGAGTAGATGATAGTGGATACAGAAAATAATTATATATATTTAGCGGAAACGCCAAATAGTCATTTGTTGATTATGGGTCAGTCAGGATCAGGGAAAACGTATTATTGCAATCGCAAGATAGAACAAGAGATTCAAAAGGGAAAAGGGGTACTGATTTTTGATTACTCAGGAAGTTTTACAGTAAACGAATTGAAAAGGGCAAATTTTGCATATTGCGCCCAGGTAAATTATAAAAATCCCATAGAGGACGAAGTAGTATGGCATTGTCCTGTAAATAATTATATTTCCGTGATTACGAATGCACTTATAAAAAGTTTGAGAGTCAGGAGCTATTATCAAAGAAAGCTGCTAAAAGAAGGAATTGAAAGAATTGGTAGAAGAAAAAAATTCACGATAGCAATATTGATGATAACCTTGGAAAAAATGCTTGCAGAGAAAGAAGATGTAGACGAAAAAAACAATATTGGTCATTTGCTGACACGCTTAGCCCCCTATGAAGAGCTAGATGGCATAAAAATAGACTTCATAGAAGAGTATGTAAAAGATACTGATATAGAAATAATTCAGCTTTCGGAATATGGCGAAATGGAGCGAAAGTTTGTAACAGAATTTTTATCTGAGATATGTTGGCAAGAGGTACGGCAGAATAAGAAGCATTCGGATATCATTGTTTTTGATGAGTTCCAATTCTTATCGGTGAAACCCGGTAGTGCTCTGTCTGGGATGCTTCGGGAAGGAAGAAAGTTTTCACTGTCGGTGTATATGTCATCACAATTTTTAGGAGATTATAGTCAAGAAGAAGTTGATACTTTGATGCAGGCAGGAAATATATTATTTTTTAAACCTGTACCGAAAGAGAGAAAACAAATTGCGAAATATATAGATGGACAGAATTATAAGAGTTGGGACAGGATTCTGGATAATCTGAAAGTAGGAGAAGCGGTGTTAAAAGGGCATTTTATGATAAATAGTAATAAGACGGAAGTGACATGTCCAATAAAATGTATTATTCAAAAATCAAAAAAATAGAGGTGATTATCATGCGAATTTACATCCATTTACCAATAAATCTTAAATAGATGAAAGCTGGCATATATTAAAAAAAACAAGGATTTTTTAGGTATATGTCTGCATTTAACCAAAACAATTCAAGCGATACAGAAAGGAGAAATCTTATGAACGTAGAAAATACAATTATGCGAACCATGGCAGACATCCTCTGCCAGCAACACCTGATCACACCAGACGAAAAGAGCCGTCTCATCCTATTGATCGATGAGGAGCGTGAATAGAAATGCTAAGAGCAGTATTTTACGCAAGATGTTCCACCGAAGAAGAAAGCCAGAAAGACGCTTTGACTCAACAGGTCAAGGAAGCCAAAGCTTGCATAAAAGATCAGGGATGGACTCTGGTAGACAGATATATCGAGAGCAAGTCCGGCACAACAACAAAGGGCAGAACAGAATACACCAGACTTTATGAGGATTTGTTAAAGGATAAGTTCGACATCATCGTAATCAAAAGTCAGGACCGGCTGATGCGAAATGTAAAGGACTGGTATCTATTTATAGACAGACTGGTAACAGAGCAAAAGCAATTGTATATTTACATAGAACGGAAGTTCTACACGACAGACGACAGCCTGATTACTGGAATCAAAGCCATCCTTGCAGAAGACTACAGCCGGGAGTTGTCTAAGAAGATCAACAATGCTCACCGCAACAGGCAGAAATCAGGTGGTACCGTCATGATTAACTCAAATGTATACGGCTTCAGAAAGTTACCTGATAAAAGCATTGCTCTGATAGAAGAGGAGGCAGAAGTAAAAAGGCGCATGTATCAGTTATGCGCCTCTGGCTTCGGGACAAGAACGATTGCTACGATATTAGAAAATGGTGGAATCCGTAAAAGAACCGGGAAACCATTCGGGGCAAATGATATATTAAGAATGATCAAGAATCCAATCAATAAAGGTTGTGTGGTGATGGGGCGTCTGCATTATGATTTTGAGACGAAGAAAACAATAAAAACGGACGAAGAGGACTGGTACATTTACGAACACAAAGTTCCAGAGACAGTATCCGAAGAGTTGTGGCAGAAAGCCAATGATAATATTAAGAAAAGAAGACGTGATAAAAAGACCAGAGATCAAGGCAATATAATAGGAAAGAATACAGGCAGATATCATCTGAGTGGGAAAATATATTGCGGAATATGTGGCAGTCCATATTACAGACGAACCCGGAGACGGTATAAGACGGGTGAAATCATTTATGAGTGGAAATGTCGTACCTATCTTGAGACAGGAAGAAATACAGGAAGGCTTGACAGACCACAGTTAAGGCAGGTTCAGCTTGAAGATGTTCAGGGATGTGATAATGTCCATTTGGAAGAAGAACGGTTGTATGAATTGTTGGAGAAAAACTGTCTGTCTTCTTATCAGGTCGATAAAGAACGGCTGATAAAGAAGATGACAGGCTTACTGAGAACTGTACTAAAAGAACAGGATCTGAAATCGGATATCGACAGATTACAGTCGCAGAGAACACAGATAAAAGATCAGATGAAGAAACTGGTGGATAAGCTTCTGGATGGTGTACTGTCAGATCAGATGTATGCAGAGAAGCAAAAGGAATTTGATGAAAAACTGGCGTTGACCGAAGAACGTCTGGAATGTTTAGAAAAACAAAATAGTCAGCAATCAGCTCTGCAACAGCGTATTCTTAATATTGAAGAGAGTCTGGAAAAGGATCATATTATTGAGAAGGCAACAGTATCAGGAATGCTGGAGGAAATAGACCGTATTGTGGTGTTTCCGACATATTTGGAATTACATCTGAATCTGTCAAGGATGATAGGAATGACTGAACTGGAATTATTACCGGAAGGCAATCAGGAATGTATCCGAATAGAATATGAGAATCTGTTTAACTACAAAGAAAACAAGGCAGAAGAACGGGAGCAGATCATCGAACTGTTAAAGGAAAAGCCGGATAGTACAGCAGTAAGTATTGCCGAGACATTGGGATTTACGTTATCCGCTACACACTACCGGATGAATGTGCTGAAGAAAGAAGGGCGTATCAAGTATCACCGGGAAGGTCAGAGTGGGTATTGGGAAGTTAAAAAAGACTGATGTATATTTATTGTGAAATAGAAAGCATTGTGCTAATATATACTTATATAGAAATAGCGTGAAATCTATAGAATAAATTGGAGTTAAGATAATGAATAGTAATATATTGTGCGAAGGTTCATCTGATTTTATAGATGAAACGGAAGATAACCAGAAGGCTATTAGAAAAATGGTAATGGATAGCTATTGTGATATTGGACAGGAAGAAAGCAGAGATTATAAAGAGTTTTTTGCAGAATTAGAACAGAGATACAGGGATGAAGGGCGTGATTCAAGATAAGAATTATAATATATAAAAAGGTCGATATGTCTTTATTGTGAGATAGAAGACATTGTGTTAAAATACATCTATATGGAAATAATTAAAATATGCGGAATTATAGAGGAGAGTACGTGATGATATTAAAGAAACTGCATATATCTAATTTTAAAATGTTTGAGAAAATTACATTAGAATTCAAGCCAGGCTTTAATCTTTTGCTTGGAGATAACGGTGTAGGAAAGACGACGGTACTTGAAGCTGCCACTGTTGCAGTGTCTGGTTTCCTTGCCGGAATGGAAGATGTGAGTACACGAAATATATACAAAGATGATATACATTATCAAATTGTAAAAGATAATAATGGAATTCCGAATAAATTATACAAAGAACCAGTAGAAGTAGAAAGCACACTGAACTATGATGGATCGGATTATACGTGGAGCAGAGTGAAAAAAGGAGCGACAGTTTCAAGTCGTACTTCAATTAATCCCAGAGACATTTTAAAAGTTTCAAGAGAACTTATAAACAGTACAGAGCATAAGATGTTACCGCTGATCAGTTATCAGAGTGCGTCCAGACATTGGATTTCAGCGAGAAGTGATGCGAACGAAAAGAAAAGAAAACAGCTTCATAACAGGCGGTGTGGATATTTAGGATGTATGGAGAAAACGGCTAATCTGGCATCTATCAATAACTGGTGTAAACAGATGGAATGGGGCAGTGTACGAATGAACCATATATCTGAGAATTATCAGCAGTTTGGAAAGATAGTATCTAAGTTCATGAGTATTATGAATGATGGTGTTGTCAGTGAAGTGATATTCAATCCAAATTCAGAATCCCTGTTATATTGTGAGGATGGTGAGTATAAAGCAATTTCTGATCTGAGCGCAGGATATCAGTCGGTTTTGAATCTGATACTGGATCTGGCATACCGTATGGCAATTTTAAATCCGGATGAGGGAGACAACATTCCAAATGCGGAGGGAATCGTTCTGATAGATGAAATAGATTCTAATTTACATCCGAAATGGCAGTGGAGAATCATTGATGCGCTGACAGAAACATTTCCAAATGTACAGTTTATTGCGGCAACACATTCACCGATTATTGTATCCTCATGCAAAAATGCTAATATCATTAGCATAGATGAAGAACAAAATATCCGATATATTGGCGATAGTTATGCATTTTCTGTAAATGAAATTTTAAAGGACATGCTCGGGTATTATATGCGCCCTGCGAAGGTGGAAAATTTAATTGAAGAGTTTGAAAAGGGAATGGACAGAGAGGAGTATGATCTGGCGAAAAATGCATTGGAGAAACTTGCAGAATTGCTTGGAGAAGAGCATCCAAAAGTAATAGCTTTAAAATCGGAATATGAAATTGAAGCGGAGGAATAGTATGATTTACATTCGAAAGAGAAAAACTCCTGCGGAGATTGAAGAAAAAGCGGAAAAAATTAAAAAGACACCGGGAAGTGCATATGAAAAACTTAGTTTGCCGGAAGACACAAAACAATTGAGAAACTTATTTAACCAGATGCCAAAAGATGAAATAAGAGAAAACTTGTATAAAGAGCAACATGGTTTATGTGCTTACTGTATGAGAAGAATCACAGGTCAAAGAAGTGACACGAAAATAGAGCATTACAAAGCATTAAGTACAAATAAAGAAACAGTCTTAGATTATCAGAATTATCTTGGTGTATGCTATGGTGGAGAAAAAGAAAAGTTTGAAGATACGGATGAAGAAAATCATAAGAACACAGGATGTATGTGTTGTGATGCTTCCAGAGGTGAACAGGAACTGACGATTAATCCATGGAATAAGAGACAGATGGAAGCAATTGGTTATTATAAGAAGTCAGGAGAAATATTTGTACGTTCCAATGTTGGTTTGGGAACCGAACTGGTAAATGCGATGCAAAAAGATATAGATGATGTGTTACATTTGAATGGAGAGAAAGATTCAGACGGAAAAATAAAATGGGATACACGATCTAAATTAGTAGCAAGCAGAAGAAGTGTTTGTGACAGTGTATGTTCACAGTTCGACCGTTGGGGAAATAAAGGAGTTTTAACGGCAGACTTTTTACAAGATAAAATTGATAAGCTTGAAAGTCAGTTGCAGGGTGATAATGTAGCAGATGAATACATAGGTGTCAGATTATATTTATATAAAAGAAAAGCAGAAAAGTTAAGAAAACAAAGATGAGAGTGCGGGGATCCGCACTCTCGCTCCATTTTACACCCAATTCACATCGTATCAGAATGTCATTCCAGCGGAAGACCTGGCTTGAGTAGATAATAAGATATCCAAGGCCTTCTTTGGCGGCCAGAAATTCACCGATGATGACGCCGACCAGGCATAATCCGATATTAACTTTCATGTTACTGATAATAGCCGGAATAGAATAAGGAAGGATTACTTTGGTCAGTACATGCAGATGGTTCCCTCTGAGGGTATAGATTAACTTAATCTTTCCGGGATCTGTAGAGCGGAAACTGGTATACAGATTGAGTATACTGCCGAAGATAGCGACGGACATTCCGGTTACAATGATCGTGGTTTTTGTAGCGCCAAGCCAGACAATAAGAAGAGGGGCCAGTGCAGATTTCGGAAGGCTGTTTAATACGACAAGGTAAGGTTCCAGGATTTCCGAAAGGTTATTACTGTACCACAGAAGAATTGCAAATAATATACTGACGAAAATAACAAGAAAGAAACTGACGAAAGTTTCGTATAAGGTGACGCCGAGATGTAGAAAAATACTATGATCCGAAATCATTAAGAGTAAAGCATTCATGATCTTGGAGGGACTGCTGAAGATGAAAGAATCTATGATCTGGTGTGACGCACAAAATTCCCAAAGGAATAAAAATCCCGTTAAAAGGAAGATCCGGAAGAATATAACCAGCAGTCTGTGAAAATGATAATGTCTGAGATAGTGCCGGTGTCCGGTGGAAAGTGCCGCCGGAGCACCGGTACCTGGGCTTTTATGAAGATTTTTCATCCTGATTTAGCTCCTTCCATATCAGATTAAAATAAGATTTGAATTCCGGTGCATTTCGTCTGTTCATAGGAGTATCTTCTTCTAGATGAAAGATAAGCGGAATAGTCTGAATGATGGCTGCCGGACGACGGGAAAGAACAATTACCCTGTCGGCAAGAGAAATAGCTTCCGAAAGATCGTGTGTTACAAGAAGCGCGGATTTCTTCTCATTTCGGATGATCTGTCCGATATCATCGCCAACCTGTAACCGGGTCTGGTAATCAAGGGCGGAAAAAGGTTCATCCAGAAGTAATAGTTCCGGTTCCAGAACTAATGTACGGATCAGGGCAGCACGCTGGCGCATTCCTCCGGATAATTCCGAAGGCCTGGAATTCTCAAAATCACTCAGACCATAGATGTTAAGAAGTTCATGTGCCCGCTTTTTCGTCCGGGCCGTCAGAGCATGCTGGATTTCCAGCCCAAGGATCACATTGTTATAGATCGTGCGCCATTCAAACAATTCATCGTGTTGCAGCATATATCCTACATTAGTTGTACTCTCTTTCAGGTGTCTGCCATTGATTGTGATCTGTCCGTCACTGCAAGGCAAAAGACCGCAGATCAGAGAAAGCAGCGTGGATTTTCCACAGCCGGAAGGTCCCACGATGGCGGCAAATTCCCCTTTGTTCAAAGAAAATGAGATATCAGACAGGGCCGGGGTTTCCCCTTCTAAAGTATGATACGTATAAGAAATATGCTGTAGGTTCAAAATCTGTTCCATAGGAACCTCCTGGATGTGAAGTATATAATATGATATGACCGGAACAGAAAATAGGTGAATAAAAAAGGCGGGTGTGGTAAAATGCTGATATGTAGAGAAGAGAGGATAATTAGATGTTAACAAAGATAAATTACCAGAAAGAACTGGATAAACTGATCGATCATCTGCAAAAAGAAGAAAAGGTACCAACCCTTCTCCTTCACAGCTGCTGTGCTCCGTGCAGCAGTTATGTACTGGAGTATCTGAGCAGTTATTTTAAGATCACAGTACTTTACTATAATCCGAATATTTATCCGGAGAGTGAATACAGCAAACGTATCATTGAACAGCAGACACTGATTGGAGAGATGGATACAAAATATCCGGTACAGTTTATTGCAGGCGGCTATGATAAAGAAAAGTTTTATGAGATGGCAAAGGGACTGGAAAAAGTGAAAGAAGGCGGCGTGCGCTGTTTTAAATGTTATGAACTTCGATTAAGAGAGACCGCTGAGATTGCAAAAGAAGGCGGGTATGATTACTTTACGACGACACTCAGCATCAGTCCTTTGAAAAATGCAGCCAAATTGAATGAGATCGGATTAAAACTTGCAGAAGAGTATGGCGTATCATATCTTACATCCGATTTCAAGAAAAAGAACGGATATAAAAGATCTGTAGAGTTATCCGCACAGTATGGCCTGTACAGGCAGGATTACTGCGGATGTGAATTCTCGATGCGGCAGCGTCTGGAAGAGCAACGGGCAAAAGCATAGTAATAAAAATGCATAAAAAGTAAGAAGAAATTGCATGGATTCATGTAAGTAACTGCATTTTGTGATGAATAAATATGTAAATTCCTGTAATAATATTTGCTTTTATACGGAAATGTGTTAAAATCGAAAACAGTAAACTTAAAAATGAAAGGAAGAATCCATATGGCACAGTTATGGGGAGGTCGTTTCACAAAAGAGACAGACCAGCTAGTATATAATTTTAATGCGTCCATTACATTTGATAAAAGATTCTATAAGCAGGACATCAGAGGAAGTCTTGCACATGTAGCTATGCTTGCAAAGCAGGGAATCTTAACGGAAGAAGAAAAAGAACAGATCACAGACGGATTAAATGGCATTCTGAAAGATGTAGAATCCGGTAAATTAGAGATATCAGACAAATATGAAGACATTCACAGTTTTGTGGAAGCAACATTGATCGACCGCATCGGAGATCCGGGAAAGAAACTCCATACCGGACGAAGCAGAAATGACCAGGTTGCATTAGATATGAAACTTTTTACCAGAGATGAGATTCAGGAGATTGATGCTCAGGTAAAAGAACTTCTGGAAGTAATCCTTCATGTAATGGAGGAGAATGTCGAGACATATATGCCGGGATTCACACATCTTCAGAAAGCACAGCCGATCACACTGGCTCATCATATGGGGGCATATTTTGAAATGTTCCGAAGAGATCATGAGAGACTGAAGGATATTAGCAAACGAATGAATACATGTCCGCTTGGCTCCGGAGCACTTGCTGGAACGACATATCCACTGGATCGTGAATATACAGCAGAATTACTTGGATTCGACGGACCGACACTGAACAGCATGGACGGTGTATCAGACAGAGATTATCTGTTGGAACTGTTATCTGCACTGAGCATTATGATGATGCACTTAAGCAGATTCTGTGAAGAGGTCATCATCTGGAATTCGAATGAATACCAGTTTGTAGAGATTGATGATGCGTACAGTACAGGAAGCAGTATCATGCCGCAGAAGAAGAATCCGGATATCGCAGAGCTGGTAAGAGGAAAAACCGGACGGGTATACGGCGCATTAAATGCACTCCTTACTACGATGAAGGGAATTCCGCTTGCATACAATAAAGACATGCAGGAAGATAAAGAATGGGCATTTGATGCTATGGATACAGCCAAAGGATGTATCACATTATTTGCCGGAATGTTAAAGACGATGCAGTTTAATAAAGACCGCATGGAAGAAAGTGCAAAACACGGATTTACCAATGCGACAGATGCAGCAGATTATCTGGTAAATCACGGTGTACCATTCAGAGATGCACATGGTATCGTGGGAAAACTGGTACTGACATGCATTGAGAAGAAGATTCCGTTAGATGAACTTCCACTGGAAGAGTACAGAAAGATCTCGCCGGTATTTGAAGAAGATATCTATAAAGCAATCGATCTTGAGACATGTGTGAATAAGCGTGTCACCATAGGAGCACCAGGAAAAGATGCTATGGCAAAATCAATTGCGGCTTATCAGAAATATATGGAAGAATATTAAAATATACATTTATAAATACTAGTACATGTCATACGGATGAAGGTAGCGTAAGGCTGTATTAAGGAATGATAAAAAGAAAGGGAGAGAACAAAGATGGATAAGAAATTAAGAGTAGGTATTTTAGGAGCAACAGGAATGGTTGGACAGCGTTTTATCTCATTGCTTGAAAATCACCCTTGGTTCGAGGTTGTAACTGTAGCAGCAAGCCCACGTTCAGCAGGAAAAACATATGAAGAAGCCGTAGGCGGACGTTGGAAAATGGATACACCGATGCCGGAAGGTGTAAAGAACTTAATCGTAAAGAATGTAAATGAAGTAGAAGAAGTTGCTTCTACTGTAGATTTTGTATTCAGTGCCGTAGATATGACAAAAGATGAGATCAGAGCGATCGAAGAAGAATATGCAAAGACAGAGACCCCTGTAGTATCTAATAACAGTGCTCACCGCTGGACAAAAGACGTGCCGATGGTAGTTCCGGAGATCAATGCAGCACACTTTGACCTCATCAAGACTCAGAAAGAGCGTCTCGGAACAACACGCGGATTTATCGCAGTAAAACCAAACTGCTCAATCCAGAGCTATACACCTGCACTTGCAGCATGGAAAGAATTTGGACCAAAAGAAGTTGTTGTAACAACATACCAGGCAATCTCAGGAGCAGGAAAGACATTCAAAGACTGGCCGGAAATGATCGAGAATATCATTCCATACATCGGCGGAGAAGAAGAAAAGAGTGAAAAAGAACCTCTTCGTGTACTCGGAACACTGGAAAACGGAGAAATCAAACTTGCAGAAGAACCAAAGATCACATGCCAGTGCTTAAGAGTTCCTGTACTCAACGGACATACAGCAGCTGTATTCATCAACTTCGAGAAGAAGCCAACTAAAGAACAGCTGATCGAGAAACTGGAAAGCTTCAAGGGATTCCCACAGGAAGCAGAACTTCCAAGTGCTCCAAAGCAGTTCATCCAGTATCTGTCAGAAGATGACAGACCGCAGGTAAAAGCAGATGTTAACTACGAAAACGGAATGGGTGTATCTATCGGACGTCTGAGAGAAGACAGCATGTATGATTACAAATTCATCGGACTGTCACACAATACTGTCCGTGGTGCAGCAGGCGGAGCTGTGCTTTGCGCCGAAGCACTGACTGCCAAGGGATATATTCAGGCGAAATAAATGTAATTGCTATTTAATCCATGAAGCGGCTGATATCCGGCCGGAAGAAAAGTAAGAAAGTCCGGTTGCGTGCTGATTCGATTATGGAGTATTTCTAAAGTATAAAAATACTAACCATGATCTCATATGCACGCAACCGGACTTTCTTACTTTTCTTCCTTACGTTATCGCATGCTGTAATGTGTTAAATAACAATTGCATTCATATATACTTCCATGTTAAAATAATCCAAAGCATATTTTCAAAAAAAGTCTACGGTGATATCACTATCTTAAGTCTTACAGCATTTCGGAAATCTATGCTTTTATACCAGATTGATATAATAAGCAGGAGAGATTTCGAGTGAGAGACGGAAAGATCCTCCTGTAAAAAAGAGCAAAGGAGGAATATAATATTTCAAAATATAACATAAAAAACAACCTCAACCCCAACATCAGAAACGGAGGCAGACCTTATGGGCAGAGAATTATTAAACTACACACAAAACAGAGAACTTTCCTGGCTGAGATTTGACCAGCGGGTATTGGAAGAAGCAAGAGATAAGAGTGTGCCATTACTGGAACGCATGAAATTTGTAGCCATTTTCACGAGTAATCTGGATGAATTCTTTATGATCCGTGTCGGAAGCCTCTATGATATGGTGCAGACAGATGAAAAACACAGGGACAGCCGTTCGGGAATGACACCGCAGGAGCAGCTGGATGCGATCTATGAAGCGGTTGCGCCGCTATACAAAGAACGGGATAAGACCTATACAGAGATCAAGAAAGAATTGTCTCCATACGGAGTCTGCGGACTGGATTTTAAAGAACTGGAAGCGGATGAGAAAAAGTATGTGAAGAAATATTTCAAAGAGCAGATCCTTCCGGTACTGTCGCCGCAGATTGTTGACAGCAGTCATCCATTTCCACATCTGCTGAACAAAGATATTTACGTAACAGCAAGTCTGAACAAAAAAGAACAAATGCTCGGCATCGTTCCGGTGCCGACGTATGTATCCGACATCCTGATGCTTCCGGGACACGACATCCGCTATATCCGCATGGAAAAGGTAATCATGGAATACCTGCATCTGGTATTTGACCAGTACGAAGTATCCGATCCGAACTATATTTGCGTGACAAGAAATGCAGATGTATCTCCGAATGATGAGGCACTGGAAGTGACCGATGATTTCCGCAAACTCATGCAGAACACGTTACATAAACGTCGCCGGATGGCAGTCGTAAGATTAGAGACAGCAGAGAAATTATCAGCAAAGATGCAGGAATATTTCTGTGAAAAATTCAAGATCACACCGGCACAGATCTTCAGGACAAAAATGCCGATGAAATTGGAGTACATGTTCTCCATCGCAGGAAATCTTCCGGAATCCATGAAACGGTCACTGGTCTATGAACCATTTTCCCCGCAGAAATCTGCACACGTACAGGAAGGAAGTATGTTAAAGCAGGTGAAGAAACAGGATATCCTGTTATTCTATCCATACGAAAGCATGGATCCGTTCCTGAAGCTGATCAAAGATGCATCTGCCGATCCGAATGTCATGACGATCAAGATCACAATCTACCGTCTGGCGAAGAAGGCGAGGCTGGTGGAATATCTCTGTGCGGCCGCGGAAAATGGCAAAGAAGTCACGGTGCTGATCGAGCTGCGTGCCAGATTCGATGAACAGAATAACATCGACTGGTCGGAACGACTGGAAGAGGCGGGCTGCCGTGTTATCTATGGATTTGACGGATATAAGGTGCATTCCAAGATCTGTCTGATCACATACAGGAACCGGAATGAGATCCAGTACATTACTCAGGTGGGAACCGGCAACTATAATGAGAAGACAGCTGCCATGTACACAGATCTGTCCCTGATGACAGCCGATCCGCGGATTGGACAGGATGCGGCAGAATTTTTCAAAAATATGTCCATCGGAAATCTTCAGGGCAGTTATCAATATCTGATCGTGTCACCGGTCAGCTTAAAGAGCAGTATCCTGCAGATGATGGACGAAGAGATTCGGAAGGGGAAAGACGGACGAATCGTGATGAAAATGAACTCTGTAACCGATGTGGATTTCATTCGAAAAGTATCCGAGGCGTCGCGCGCAGGAGTCCGGGTAGACTTGATTGTTCGCGGAATCTGCTGTATACTACCGGGAGTACCGGAATATACAGAAAATGTCAGAGTGATGAGCGTGGTTGGCCGCTATCTGGAGCACCCGCGTATCTTCAGTTTCGGAACCGGAAAAGAACAGAAGATCTATATCGGTTCCGCTGACATGATGACAAGAAATACAGAAAAACGAGTGGAAGTTGCGTGCCCGGTATTAGACGAACAGATCAGACGGCAGATCAATCATGATCTGAAAGTCATGTTAAGCGATAATGTCAAAGCCAGGGTGATGCAGAAGGATGGCACTTATACAAAACGTAAGTTAAAAGATGAGTCTTCCGGGAAAATGATTGATTCGCAGGCGGTTTTTATGGAAGAAGCGTTAAAGGCAGCGGAAGAGGTGCAGAAGAAAGAGCAGGCGAAGGTCCAAAAGAAATCAGGTGGATTTGCAACGAATCTGGTCAGGAAAATTTTGCATATGCTGCATAAGTAAATATACCAGAGACAGACAGTGGGAAGTGTCCGGATAACTAAGTAGAAAAGCTGTCACTCGTATACACAGACAAAGGAGTAACATAATTTCATGGGGAAATCATTATACATTGCCGAAAAACCCAGCGTTGCGCAGGAGTTTGCCAAGGCATTGCATATCAATACAAAACGAAAAGACGGATATCTGGAATCGGAGGAGACGATCGTAACCTGGTGTGTCGGACATCTGGTCACGATGAGTTATCCCGAAGAATATGATCCGGCATTAAAAAGGTGGAGTCTCGAGACTCTGCCTTTTATCCCACAGGAGTTCAAATACGAAGTCATTCCTGCGGTGGCGAAGCAGTTTAGGATCGTGTCGGGACTTTTAAACCGTGAAGATGTAGATACCATTTATGTCTGCACCGACTCGGGGCGCGAGGGAGAATACATTTACCGTCTGGTGGAACAGCAGGCAGGTGTGAAGGGAAAGAACCGGAGACGTGTGTGGATCGATTCGCAGACAGAAGAAGAGATCCTGCGTGGAATCAAAGAAGCAAAAAATTTAAATGAATACGACAATCTGGCAGCTTCCGCATACTTAAGAGCGAAAGAAGACTATCTGATGGGAATCAATTTTTCCAGACTTCTGACTTTAAAATACGGCAACAGTATATCCAATTATCTGAATACGAAATATTCTGTCGTATCGGTCGGACGTGTGATGACCTGTGTCCTTGGCATGGTCGTGCGAAGAGAACGGGAGATCCGCGAGTTCGTAGAGACGCCGTTCTACAGAGTGTTAAGTACAATTGGAGAGAAAGGTTCGACGTTCGAGGGAGAATGGAGAGCGGTCAAAGGTTCAAAGTGGTTCGAATCTTTTGATCTCTATAAGGAAAATGGATTTAAGGAAAAAGAAAAGGCAGAAGAACTGATCCGGTATTTAAGCACAGACCAGCCGGTTGGGAATTCCCCACTGACCTGCCAGATTGTATCCATCGAAAAGAAAAAAGAAAAGAAGAATCCGCCGCTGTTATTCAACCTGGCAGAGATTCAGAATGAATGTTCCAAACGTTTCAAGATCAGTCCGGATGAGACCCTCCGCATCATTCAGGAATTATACGAAAAGAAACTTGTAACCTATCCGAGAACCGATGCCAGAGTTCTGTCAACGGCAGTGGCAAAAGAGATCCACAAGAATCTGAATGGTCTGATGCAGTACGAACCGGCAAAACCGTACCTTCAGGATATCGTAGGATTCGGAAGCCACAAAGGACTGGAGAAGACCAGATACGTCAATGACAAACAGATCACAGATCACTATGCGATCATTCCGACCGGACAAGGGACAGGAGGATTAAAAGGACTTCCGAATCTGTCACAGAAGGTGTATGATGTGATTGTGAGACGTTTCTTAAGCATCTTTTATCCGCCGGCTGTGTATCAGAAAGTGGCAATCGTGACGAAGATGAAAGAAGAGTCATTTTTCTCGAGCTTTAAAGTGCTGGCAGAAGAAGGATATCTGAAAGTAGCCGGTGTACCGGGAAAGAAAAGCGACGGAGAGGATACAGATGCAGCCTTTTTTGCCAAGATCCAGGGTCTGAAAAAAGGCATGACACTTCCGGTGCAGTCTTTGGACATCAAAGAGGGCAAGACCTCACCACCGAAGCGTTACAATTCCGGTTCGCTGATCCTTGCGATGGAAAATGCAGGACAGCTGATTGAAGACGAAGAACTCCGTGCCCAGATTAAAGGAAGCGGAATCGGAACCAGTGCGACCAGAGGAGAAATCCTGAAAAAATTATTTAATAATAAATATCTGGCACTGAATAAGAAGACACAGATCGTAACACCGACCATGCTGGGCGAGATGATCTACGATGTCGTAGACCATTCCATCCGGCCGCTTCTGAACCCGGAGCTTACGGCAAGCTGGGAAAAAGGGCTGACTTATGTAGCGGAAGGGGATATCACTTCCGATGAATATATGAAGAAGTTAGACGACTTCGTATCAAGAAGGACACTGGCGGTGAAGGGACTGAATAATCAGTATCAGATGCGGGCGTGTTATGATAAGGCAGCGCAGTTTTATAAGAAGCCGGCAGGAAAGACCGGAAAAACTAAAAAATAAAAAAGGAGAACCAACATGTTAGAACAATTAACAATCAAAAACCTCTACAACCACATGGACGAAACCATCGCAAAGGATATCTTCGAAGGTGTTACTTACCCATGGGAAGTCCTTTCAAAGATCAGTGACTTCATCAAAGAACTCGGAAAGACACTTCCGGCAGACGAATACGATCAGGTAGGTGAAGATGTGTGGATCGCCAAATCCGCAACAGTCTTCCAGACAGCATACATTCATGGACCGGCGATCATCGGAAAGAACGCGGAAGTACGTCAGTGTGCATTCATCCGTGGAAACGCGATCGTAGGCGAAGGTGCAGTGGTAGGTAACTCTACAGAATTAAAGAATGTTATCCTGTTCAATAAAGTACAGGTTCCGCATTATAACTACGTCGGAGATTCTATCCTCGGCTACAAATCCCACATGGGAGCCGGATCTATCACATCCAATGTAAAATCCGACAAGAAACTGGTCGTAGTAAAAGCCGGAGATGAAAAGATTGAGACGGGACTGAAGAAATTCGGTGCTATGCTTGGAGACGAAGTGGAGGTTGGATGCGGAAGCGTCCTGAATCCGGGAACCGTAATCGGAAGCCACAGCAATATCTATCCACTGTCAAGCGTCAGAGGATTCGTACCGGGCAACAGCATCTATAAGAAGCAGGGCGAAGTTGTGGAGAAGGTAGAAGAGTAAAAAACGGTGCAAGGTAATGAAACATTAACAAACACACGGAGGAACAGTCATATGAAAAAAATAGGATTCATCGGCGTCGGCATCATGGGAAAATCCATGGTCCGCAACCTCATGAAAGCAGGATTTGAATTACACATTTATGCAAGAACCAGATCCAAAGTAGAAGATGTGATCAGTGAAGGAGCCATTTTCCACGAGACGATCACAGACTGTGTGAAAGACTGCGATGCGGTTATCACGATCGTAGGATTCCCTGTTGACGTAGAAGAAGTATACTTCGACAAAGGAAATATCCTGGACAGTGCAAAAGAAGGTGCATACCTGATTGATATGACGACCACAAGTCCGATGCTGGATCAGAAGATCGCAGAAGAGGGAACCAAGAGAGGCTTCCATGTACTGGATGCACCGGTAACAGGCGGAGATACCGGGGCAAAAGCGGGAACCTTATCCATTCTTGTTGGTGGTTCCAGAGAAGACTACGAAGCATGTATGCCGTTATTCAAAGCAATGGGAACGAATATTAACTATCAGGGGGCAGCAGGAAGCGGTCAGCATGCCAAGCTTGCGAACCAGATCATGATCGCCGGAACGTTATCCGGTGTATGCGAAGCTCTGACCTATGCAAAGGCGAAAGGGCTGGATCTGCAGACGGTACTTAACTCCGTATCGACCGGGGCAGCTGGAAGTAAACAGCTGGACACATTCGGACCAAAGATCCTGGCAGGAGATTATGCACCGGGATTCTTCATGAAGCATTTCATCAAAGATATGAAGCTTGCGCTGACTGAAGCAAATATGAGCAACATAAGTCTGGATGTATTAAGCCAGGTACTGGCTAATTATGAGATGCTGCAGGCAGAAGGATACGGCGATCTCGGAACACAGGCACTGATCAAGTATTATGAAGAAGAGATGGAAGAGTAGGGTGGCAAACCAACAGATATTCTGAAAAACGAAGCAACAAAAGTAACGCTGATAACCAGACCAAAAAGATTTGGAAAAACGATGGCTATGAGTATGCTGGCATCTTTTTTTGAGTGAGATTATGGACGAGCAGGATAAGATTATTGCGTTTGTAAATAATACATTTGTACCACAACGAACTGAAACGGAGGGATAGCCATGCATAAGACCTTTGACTTTAAGAAATATGTAGAATATAAGGTCTATTCGGTGACAACAATCAAAAATGGATATGGATTTCGTGTGTTGCTGACGTTTGCAGACGAAAGTACAAAGACACAGCAACATGCGGGATTCACAACCAAAAGAGAAGCCAATGCATTTCGTGATGAAGTAATCGGACAGCTACATACCGGAACCTATATTGTGTATGGAAAAATCCGGGTAGAGGAGTTTATGATCTTCTGGTTGGAAGATATTATGCGTCCCCGAATAACAGACGACACTTATACAACTTACAAAAGTGCCATTAAGAATTACATTGTTCCACAGATTGGAAAGATGTATATGTCTACACTAAATCAGGGGTATATCAGAAAATTATATAATACAGTTGCAGAAAAGTACGAATCAGTTGCGAAAAATGTCAGGACGATCATGAAAACATCATTGGAGTATGCATTTAACAAAAATGTATTGGCAACTAATCCTGCGAAGGGAATCAATTTACCGAAGAAAATAAAAAAGACAGAGTATCGTGTCCTGAAAATTGACGAGAAGAAAACATTGACACTTCCGCAGGTGCTTCGGTTGATTGAGGCGAGCAAGGAGACATCGATTCATATGCAAATTCTGTTTGCGGTA
>ULUJ01018067.1_pt1 | contig 33305 bp, 19 predicted proteins | sample 1958381 | NCBI WGS metagenome assembly ULUJ01 (sample SAMEA4835757, study PRJEB28245) | human gut metagenome | biome: gut microbiome; material: fecal sample | place: Denmark | collected 2008 | reverse complement strand
CGGGGGACAACACTCGGTGCTCGCATAGAAAGGGACATTTCACTCATTATGTCACCGTCCTTTGTGTGCCAGCTACGCACCCAAACGGCACAGTCGGACGGTACTAATCGTCAAGCTCGGCGCTCCCTTTTCGAGCCGCCTTGCGGCTCGTGTTACGTCTTCGAAAGAGTAGAGTAGTAGTATAAGAACGCTTCGAATAAGTAAACGTTTGTCCGCTCGCGTGCAATGTACGCCCTCACCAAGCAAGCACTCGCTCGGAATTGCGGTTTGAGTTTTTGCCCGTCTTATTTTGAGAGTAAAGAGGGCTTGCGCGGTTAGTGATTGCGAGAACAAGTGCGGTGTCAAGCAATAAACTTTGTTTTTTGCTTTCACCGCAACGCCGTTTGAGCAACGCTTCGCGGACGGCGGTTTTTATCTCGCCTTCGAATAGGCACATTGCGTGTACGAGTAGTCTTCGAATAAGTTTCGGATTAAGGCTTCGCCTTCCACAATTATTAATTATTCATTATTAATTATTAATTCAAAATCACCTATGTTTTTTCAAGAAAACATATAAATAACCCGTCTTGAAATTCACGCTTATGCGTGATATAATAAATCTATGAAAACTCGAATTTATATGACAAAAATGCACCAGCAGTGGACGTACGGCGAAAGGGAAGACCTGTTTCCTTATCTTGACGGCGAGAACGACGAGATATTCGAGTATGCGGTGGAAAATCACGATTTCGCCATTATCCTCAAAAACGATATGACTTACGACGTCGTGGACACCGAAGAAGAAGCACTCGAAAAAATCGCGTATATCTATCGAAATTACGCAGTTGTCAAAAACGACGGCGACAAGTGCTATATTGTTCGCGAAAACACCGACAAACGCTACAAAACGCCGGCAGAGGCGCAGGCGGACGGCGAGTTCGATTACGTTTACGTCCCCAAAGATATGTATTTTCTTTCGAAATACGGCAAGATTATAGCCGTGGGCAATTCCGAGGACGAAATGCGCGAGAAAATGTACGAGCATTACAGGGCAAAATACACTTATTTGTATTAATTGAGTATAATTTGCGCATTGCGGTAACGCCTTTAATATGCGAAATGGTACAAAAAAGCACACTTTGCAGTGTGCTTTTTTCATATCGATTTTAATCCGTAAACTCGATTATGCAAGAGTTGCGGTTTTGAGTTCGTAATTCATATAGAAGGTTTTGCCGTCTTTTTTGAAAGGTTCTTCGATTTTGACGAGGACGTGTTTCATTGCCCAACCGTTGATGAGAACGTCGCTTTCGGCATAGTAGAGAGTTTGCGAAATGCCTGCGACTTGGGTTGTGCGAGAAATGTCCGTTTTGTAACATTCGATACCTTCTGCGGCGTATTTTTCATTGCTTTCGGTGAAAGCGGTTTTGACTTTCGTTTTGCCGTTCACTTTTGCGGTGAGGCTTACGGAACTCGCTTCGGTTGCCGAAACCAAAGGCATTGAAAATCCGAACGAAAGCGAATCGCTGAAAGTGGTGATTGTGCGCAACGATTGATGGAACTCGTTGTTGTCGTAATAGGTTGCGCTTTCCGCTTCGACCGTGCCTTCGCTCTTTTCGCCGTTTACGGTGCGAGTGTAGGAATACTTCTTGCCGTCGTACGAGCCGAACACGCGCAAAGTTTCGTTTTCACCGTCTTTTTGCACTCTGTAAGAGTAGGCGGGGACCATATAACTCGAACCGTTGATGAGGTTGAAGTAGCAACCCGTGTCGTAGGTTTGAGTGCCGACCGTGAGCAATCCTTTGACCAAAACGCCAGCGGAAAGATTTTCGAGTTTGGTGTCCGCAGAGCCGAAGTCGGAAATCGACGAGCCGTTCGAGTACGCTTTGAGCGTCACGGCGTATGTGCCGTCGTAGCCCTCTACTTTGTTGCCGTCCGAGTCTTTTGCAAAAACGTCGTATACGAACGTTTCGTTGTTGTGGTCGCTCAAAATGTTGCGCAACTGACCTTGCGTGGTCGCGGTGTTGTTGCAGGCCGTCATAGAGAGGCACGCGATAACTGCGATAAGCATTACGGATATTGTGAGAATAACTTTTTTCATAATGTGTTTATTATAACATAAAAATATATTCTCGCAATAAAAAATGCCTTGTTTTTCGCAAGTTAAGCCGAAAAATCGATTGAAACAAATAAAAATTGTTAATTTTTATTTGTTTAACCTATGGGATTGAAACGGTACATCAAAAGTGATATACTCAAATTATGAAAATCATCACTTCAAACACGTCCAAAGGCGCATATCTCGGCGTTGTCGGGATTCTTGCCAAAAATATGGACGGAACTTCACAAAACATTGTCATTGCGCCCGACAGATTCACCGCTTCGGTGGAAAGGGGGCTTATTTCCGCATTGGGTATCGAAAGCACGTTCGGCATAGAGGTTATGTCGTTCACGAGGCTTGCGAGCAAACTCATAGGCAGCGACATCAAAAAATGCCTTACGCCCGAAGGTTCGGTTATGCTGATAGGCAAGGTTATCGCCGACAATCGCGACAAACTTTGCTACTATCAAAAAGTCGCGCTTCAAGAGGGATTTGCAAGCGAACTTTACGCTGCGCTTACCGCCGTCAGAAACAGCGGCATATCCTCGCAAGACTTGCTCGAATCATCTAAACAGGCGAACGTTTCGCTTCAAATGAAAGCAAAGGACCTTGCGCTGATATATGACGGATACCTTGCCGCGCTCGAAGGCAAGCACAGCGATTCGTCAACGAGACTTTACGCTCTCGCCGAGTTTTTGAAAAACAATCCGAGCGCGATTGCTTCGACCAACTTTTACATCACTGACATATACGATTTTTCTGCGCCCGAACTCGAAATTATCAAGAGTATCGCAAACAACGCGCTGTCGCTGACCGTCGGCATAACGAGCGGATATTCGAACCCCAACAAGCGCATATATCCCGACCGCGTGGCAAAGAAACTTGCCTCGCTTTGCGAGGGCAGAGTGCAGATTGAAAGAAATGACGAAAACTTACCCGAATCGGTTGACGCCATTTCAAAAAAACTGTTTTCATACATATCCACGAGCGCGGACGACAAAGCCGAAAATAACGGCAAAGTCAAGTTGCGTTCGGCAAAGGACAGAAGCGATGAAGTTATGCGCCTCGCTCTCGACGTTGCAAAAGGCGTGAGAGAGGGCAGACGATACAAGGATTTCGAGGTGTACGCAAGCGATTTGGACGCGTACGGACAAGAGATAAAATCCACGTTTGCACGCTACGAAATACCGTACTTTATAGACAAAAAAGAGTTGCTTTCCGAGCAAGCGAAAGCGAGATTCGTATTGCAGGCAATCGCTTGTTATCGCACCGATTTCAGACTCGGCGAAGTGTGCGACTTCATAAAGAATCCGCTGTTTTCAATCTATTCGCGATACGGCGAAGAAGGTGCGTATCTGTTCGAAAACTACTGCCTAAAATACAACGTGCGCTTCGTTCCGACCTCGACGGACGATTGCTTCAAGAAGCACGATGAAAGGAAGGTGTTTAACGCTAAAGAGCAAAAAAGCGGTTTTATATATGCGAATATCGACGATAAAGTCGAGATTTTGGACAATACCGTGGAAAACGTCATTCCCGAGGCGGTGCGAAAAGAGGTCGTAAATATACTTGCGCCCGAACGCTTTAAGGGAAACAAGGACATAAGGGCTTTTGTTAAATTGACGAGAGAATTGCTCGAAAAAATCGACCCTTGCTATGTTAAGTACGTCGATAAAATCGCAAGCCAAAGCGAGTATTTCAGAAAGTGCGCAGAGCAAGTCAATTCAAAACTCGAAGCGGTACTCGTCGAGATAGAAGAAGTGCTTGACGAACAAGCGGATATAAACAAATTCGAGAGCGTGTTCAAGTCGATGATAAAGACGCTGAAAATCGCACTTGTGCCGACCTATCTCGATTGCGTGTTCATAGGCGACGGCGAGTCGAGATTTGCGGGAAACGGCGATATATACGTTCTTGGCGCAAACAGCGGAAAACTGCCTTCGCAAAGCGGCGGCGGTGTGGTGCTTACCGACAAGGACGAGCAAATGCTTTCTGCGCTCGGCGTCGAGATTACGCCTTGCGAACGACAAAAGGCACTCGACGGTATGTACGCCGTCTGCGACCTTATGAAAAAACCGCAGGGCAGACTCGTGGTGAGTTATCCCGACAGCGGCGACGGCGGCGCGCTCAGACCCTCTACCGTCGTATTCGAACTTCAGAATATGCTTTGCGAAAACGGCAAACCGCTCGAAATAGAAAGAATAGATTTCGAGCATTACACCACTCTCGACGGAAAGGATTTGCAAAAAGCCGCGCTTGCGCTGTCCACGAAGAAAGGGTGTTTCAACGAGGTGCTTAAAAACGGCGTGAGCGGACGTTGCGACGCAAACGATATAGGCGTGTTCGGCGCGGCGTTGTCGCTTTTAAGCGAGGACGAGAAAAAACTCATAAACAAGTCGTTCGTATCGCCCGTGAAAATCGCTTTGCCCGAAAAATCCTATTTTGCGGGGCGCACGAGCGTCAGCAGGCTCGAAACCTTTTTCGGCTGTCCGTACGCGCATTATTTCAACTATATTTTGTCCTTGCGCAAGAGAAAAGACGGCACGTTCGAGGGTACGGAAAACGGAACGATTTTGCACTTCGTGCTTGAAAAGTTTTTCGGCGACGTGCGCGACGGCAACGTGAAAGACGAGGACGAGGCAAGGCAAAAAGCGTACGAGTATTTCGACCTTGCGATAAAAGAAAACAACTTCGAAGTGCTGCTCGAAAAGGCGGACACGGGCAGAATCCTTTCTCGCCTCAAAGAAGAAGGCGCGACGCTTTGCAAGGACTTGTTCGAAGTGCAAAAACGCTCGGCGTTCAGACCGTTTTTGCTCGAAGCGAAAATAGGCGAAGGAAAGATTGAACCGATGTCCCTCGAATTCGGCGGAAAGAAGGTCGAACTCAAAGGCACTATCGACAGAGTGGACAAACTCGGCGACAAGTTTATAATCATCGACTACAAGACCTACAAGAGCGCGGATTTGACCCTCAAAGAGTTGTACAGCGGACAAAAAATCCAACTTTACGTCTATATGCGAGCGGTTGAAAAAAGCCTTGATGCAAAGCCGTGCGGCGTGTTCTATTTTCCCGTATTTTCAAGTTTCACCGACGAGAGCGGCAATCGCTATAAATACAAGGGGCAAGCGTGCGACAGTCGCGAAACGCTGGGTTTAATCGACGAAATGGTGACGTCAAACCCCGATTGTGCTATCGTGCCTTTCAAAACGGACAGAAAAGGCGAGAATCTCAATCCCGAAATACACCTCTCGAAAGAGGGATTCGACAAACTGGGCGATTACGCCGTGGCGATTGCGGGCGAGGGCGCAAGCAAGATTGCGGACGGATATATAAAACCATCGCCGCTCAAAGACAAATGCAAGAAGTGCGACTTTGCCGCTATATGCGCGTATAAGGGCGCAAACGAAAGGAAAATACCCAAAGTGAAAGGGCTTGAAAGTTTCGATACGGAAGGTGAGAAAAATGAGTGAAAATACCGTTGTGACGTTCAGCAAAAACGCAGAGGAAAGGCTTGAAATTCTGCGCGACGAAAAGGGCAATATTCTTCTCACCGACGACCAGAAAAAAGCCGTGCTCGAAAAGGGGCGCATTCTCGTTTCCGCTTCCGCCGGTTCGGGAAAAACGTCAACTATGGTCAAGCGCATAATCGTTATGCTGTCGGAAGGCGCGTCTTTGAAAAATCTGCTCGTGCTCGTTTACAACAACGCCGCCGCAGACGAACTTAAAGAAAGACTGCACCAAGAACTTTTCAGGGCGGCTTGCGCGTCGAGCGGCGAAAAGCGCGACAGATTCAGACAGGAAATCGACGAATTGCCGTTTTGCCATATCTGCACCATACACGCATTTTGCCAGTCGCTGATAAGAGAGAATTTCGACAAACTCGGCATATCTCCGACGTTCGAGGTGCTTGACGAAACGAGGCACGCTTCGTATATGAACAAGGCTCTCGACGAGGTTATCGCAAAGTATACCGCGGACGGCGACGAAACGTTTTGCGAACTCGCCGACATATTCTCGCAATCGAGAAAAGAAGAAAACCTAAAAAGCAACCTGATAAAGTTTTACAATCTCATCGAGATACAGCCCGATAAGGACGAATTTGAAAGGTGCGTTGCGGAATGTTACGATTCCTACGACAAAAGCAAATTTTTCGAGATATTGCAAAACTACTATAAATCCTTTTTCGCAAAGGCAAACGACGCGCTTTCGCAAGTCAAGGTACGGCTCGAAACGATTGCGCCGACCTCGAAGTACGTTCAAAGCCTTGCGGTTGCGACGGCGTTCTGCGCCGAAATCGAAAGAGAAAACGAACTTCTCGATATGTGTGCTTCGGCAACCAAGTACGAAAAACCGCGCGCGGCGATAAGTCCCAAAGCGAGCGAGGAAGAAAAACTCGTCACCGCATACGCAAAGGACTATCTTAAACAGTTGAGCGACGTCATAGACGAAATGAAAGAAATTGCTAAAAGAGGGGACGCTTTAAGACAAGCGCACGAGCAGAACGCAAAATACGTCAAAAAGTTGCTCGAAGTCGCAAAGAATTTTGCGGAAGTTCTCGACGGTCTCAAAAAAGAAGACAATGTGTTGTCTTTCGAGGATTTACAGCACAAGGCTCTCGATTTGTTAAACGGCGGCGGTGCGTCGGGCGAGGACTTCGACGCGGTGTTCGTCGACGAGTATCAGGACGTAAACCCCACGCAAGAAGCGATAATCCGCAAACTCGTCAAGGGCGAGTGCTTTATGGTGGGCGACGTCAAGCAGAGTATATACGGTTTCCGTCTTGCCGACCCCGCGATTTTCATATCCCGACAAAACGCTTACGAAACGAGCGCGAAAGAGGGTACGAACATATTTTTCAATCGCAATTTCAGAAGCGCGTACGGCATACTCGATTTCGTCAACGGCGTTTTCGACAGCGCGATGACACAAGACAGTGCGGACGTAAACTACAAAAAGGACGCGAGATTCGAACTTAAAGACGTGCCGCCGGTGCGCCTCGAAGGCGTAAATCCCGAAGGATATGTTCAGGTGCATTTGTTCGTAAAGCAAAAGGATGAAGCGCAGATTTCGACGGGACTTTACGACATAGAAAAAGTGTGCGGTGACGATGGCGAGGGCGGAAGCGTGCAAGAGGGCAACTTCATTGCAAGCGAAATCAAAAAACTCGTGGGCAAAGCCAAAGGCGACGGAAAGTATATCGGATACGGCGACATAGCCGTGCTTTTCCGCTCGCGCTCGACGGGCGCAAAGGAAATCGTGCAAACCCTCAAAGCGCGCGGCATTCCCGTCAACGAGGGGGCGTTCGGCAAATCCGCGTCCCTTCCCGAAAGAGAATTGATTGCGTTCTTGCGAGTTTTGGACAATCCGCGCCAAGACGTGCCGCTTGCGGGGTATCTGCTGTCCTTTTTCGGCGGTTACGACGAGAGCGAGTTGGCGTACGTCGCGTCGGTTGACGGCGATTGTCTTTACGACAAATTTTTGGCGATTGCAAACGACGATAAGAATGCGGCGAAAAACGACATATATCGCGCGCTGAAAGCAAAGGCGAAAGCAACCCTCGGCACTATCGAGGCGTATAGACTCAAAGCGAGTTATCATAGCGTGAAAGAACTTATGCGCACTATCGTTGGCGACTATTGCTACGACGCGTATCTTATGCGGTCGGGCGAGGGTGACGCGTACGGGCTCAAAGCGTTCGTGGAAAGTCCTGACGAGGAAGACTCGCTCGGCAAATTCTTGCAGAACTACTGCGAGGGTGACGGCGGCGAGAGAGGCGCGACCGGCGGCGACAGAGTGGTTATTTCCACTTTTCACGGCTACAAAGGTCTTGAAAATCCCGTCGTTTTCGTTGCGGATACGGCGTTTGGATTCAACTACGAGGCAGGCTCGGGCGACCTAATACTTACGGGCAAAGGTCTCGGCGGCGACAAGGGCAACAACAAAGGTCTTGTGGGAATGAACGTTTTTGACTTTGACCAAAAGACCAAAAATTCCGTAACGCTGTCCAAAATCGCGGTTGCAAAGTGCATAAAGGACAACCAACTAAAAGAGGAAATAAGGCTGTTTTACGTCGCTCTCACGCGCGCAAAACAGTTGATGTATGTCACCGCCACGGTGAGTGAATCCAAGAGCGCGGGCTTCGGCGTTACGGCAAAACTGGGCGGCGCGGGGTGCGATTTGGATTTCATATCTTCCGCGGTTTTCGACGGTACGGTCAAGTGCGTGCCTTTTCGTCATTACGCAAACGAGGACGATGTGCAAAAGGCGCATCCCGACTCGTTCCAACTCGTTCCCGACGAGGATATCGTAAACGCGGCGCTCAGTGCGCAAGCGTTCGTTTATCCGCATAAGCAAGCGACATCGCTTGCGATGAAGTACAGCGTTTCCGCGCTCGACAGCAAGGACGACGACGCGATAGAAGTGTTCGAGGAAGCGGCAAAACGCGGCACGGCGTATCACAAAGTTATGCAGTATATCGACTATTCGGCAAGCGGTGCGGAAGAAGTCGAAAAGCAGATGGACGAACTCGTAAACCGTAATATCCTCACCGACGAGGAAAGAGAATCCGTAAGTCCGCAAGACATCGCGAAGTGCCTTGAAAGCGACATTATGAAAGTCGCGCTCAAAGCGGAAAAGAAAGGAAAGTGCCATAGAGAGCAGTCCTTTATGATGTACAAAAAGGCAAGCGAGGTCAGCGACGATTTTACGTCCGACGACAGAGTGCTGGTGCAAGGCGTGATAGACTTGTTTATCGACGACGAAAAGAAGATTATCGTCGATTTCAAGACGTCTTCGTTAAAAGACGAAAAAACGCTTGAAAAGTACAAAAAGCAACTTTATCTATACAAATCGGCGGTTGAAAGTGCGATTAATGCAAAAGTCGACGAAATCGCGCTGTATTCGTTCGCTACGGGCAAGACCGTGATACTGTAACAATCGCAAGACCCGAGCGGCATTAAAGCAAAAACCGAAAACAACGGCTTGACGAAACGAGGGTTGTTTCAAACAAAAAATTGTGCGTTTGTTTGAAATAATCCTTGATTTTTCTTTGCGCGTTATGTATAATTATATAGATATTTGAAACTTACGGGCGCACCCCGTTGCGTGCGCGGAGGATTCGTGGACTTTTTTGAAAAGGCGTTCCAATGGCTTGCGGAAGTGTCGCAAAAACTTCCCTCGGTCGATATGAATTTGTTTTTCATCGTCGTTATGGCGGTGATTTTCGGTTTGGGAATCGTCATTGCGTTTACCCTTTTCGGCTCTCGCGCTCGCAAACTTTACGTTTCCGCAAGAAAAATCAGAAAGTATCTCGCAAACGTGGACGCCGTGGACGATGACAACGTGAGCGATTTTACTGCGCATTGTTTTTCCAAAAACACGCCGCAACCTTTGCGTGACGCTTGGGTGCAATATCTCGGCGTTCGTTTCGGCTATCCCAGCGACATAGTCAGCGACGGGGCGGTGTACGACAAATTCGTCAAGAAGAACAAGGACGTTCGCTCGGGCGTGTTTATCGGCGTATCTCTCGTGTTGCTCGCGCTGTTCGCGTTTTGGGGCTACGGCGTTTTGCCCGCCGCAAAAACGGGCGTCGTTCATCTCGCCGCGCTTGCGCTCATCGGCGTGATGTATCTCGTGCTCGTAATTCTCGCGCGTAAACAAAATCAAAGATGTTTCGAGACTTTCGAGGCTATGCAAGAGGACTTGGACGCAAAAGTCAATTTGCAGATAGGAAGCAATTTCGCAACCGATTCTTCGCCGCTTCAGGAACTCAATTCGCTCGTTGAAGAAATCATCGCTCGCAACACGGCAAAAGTCGTGGACGAGGACGACGAAAAAACGCCAATCGAAGCGCTTATCGAACAGAAAATGCAAGAGCAAAGCGAGTTCGACGATGAGGACGAACAAGAGAATATCGACGAGATTATGTCCGCGCAAGAAGAAGCACGGGAAGAAGCGCAAGAAGAAAACGCACAAGACGGCGACGTCGAATCGGACGACGAGCAACGCCATATAGACGAACTCTTGCAAGAGCAAGAGGAAGGACTCGAAGAAACGGCGGACGAAGAATCCGAAGAAACCGAAACCGCAATCGAGAGCGCAGACGAGCAAGTCGAGCAGCAAGAGCATATCGACGAACTTTTGCAAGAGCAGGAAGAAGAACTCGAAGCAAAAGCGCAAGAGGAATCGGACGAAACCGAACTCGAAATCGAGAGTGCGGACGAAACATTTGTAGACGAGCCGCAAGAGAGCGAGGGACAAAGCGCAGAGAACCCCGAAACGGTCGAACCCGAAAACGTGGACGAGGCGCAAACCTCCGACGAGTCGGACAACGTAGAAGTCGAAGCCACCGAAAACGTCGAAATCGAAGAAAATACGCAAAACGAAGAATATACCGAATCGGAAGGAAATAACGTTCAAGAGGAAGAATCCGTAGAAGAAGACGCGCAAGAAGTCGCCGTTGAGAATGAATCCGTCGAACAAGAGGCGGAAGAACAAGATTCCGACGAAGAAGCGGCGGAAGAAACGGAAACGGACGAAGAAGACGCTCAAACGGACGAAATCGCCGAGGAATCCGAGCAAGAGGAATCCGAAACACCGCAAGACGTTGAAAGCGAACAAAACGACAAAATAGAATCCGAGTCTGAAGACAACGACGAAAACGTTGAGGAAAGCGAAGAATCCGCTGACAAATCCGTCGAAGACAACGAATCGGAAGACGAAAAATCCGACGATAACGCTGAATCCGACGAATCGGAAAGCGAAGAAGTCGAAAAAGAAGCGGAAGACGTTGAGGAAGAGTCCGAGGAAATCGAGGAAGCAAAAGAGGACGAAGAACCCGAAGTGGTGTACGTTGTCGACGACGAGGAAGAGGAAGAAAACGCAAAGCCCGCAAAACTCGTCAAACTTCCAAATCTCGTTGACTATATGCTGTCAAAAAATATGCCGAGGCAAATGAAAATCCAGATTGCCACTATGCTTATTGGCACGTATAACAAGTTTAAGGACAGCAAGGAAGATCGCAAAATCGTCATATCTTGTCTTGGCAAAGTTATGCGCGATTTGCAAAGCGAAAAACAATAAAATATAAAAAATATAAAATTGACAATGGTCGGGGAGCCGACGCAGAATAAAATTAAATTGCGAGGATTGTAAAAATGTTTGGTAAGAAGAAAAAACTCGAAGCAGAACGCCGCGAAGAAGAATTGCGCTTGCAAAAACAAGAACTTGAAAGACAACAAGCTCAAGCAGCACAACAAGCTCAACAGCAAGACGACAAGATTTTTTGTGAAAGCGAACTCATTGACGACGATGACGACAACACCGCCGCTCAACCCGTCAACGAGGATGACAACGCGCTGCCCAAAGAGTATGAGGCAATCGCCTACATTTTGAAACAAGAACAAGGCGAAGACCTTGTTGCAGAGCCCGTTGACAATGACGAGCCCGTGCAATCCGCGCAAGAGCCGCAAGAGAGCGTAGAGGAAGTCAAGGAAGAAGAATCCGAAAAGAACGAAACCGCAGAGCCCGTTCTCGAAGAAGTCGCACCTGCTCCCGCCGAAGAACCCGAAGCGGTTGAAGAAAACGAAGAATCCGTCGACGAAGTCGAAGATTCCGACGAAAGCGAAGAAGTCGAGGAAGCGAGCGAAGAAGCAGAGTCGATGCAAGAAACCGCACCTGCAACCGAAGAACAAAAAGAAGAGGTCGTTTACGTCGTGGACGGTCCGAGTGAGGACGACGACGAAATCGTCAAACCTGCAAAACTCGTCAAACTTCCCAACCTCGTGGACTATATGCTTGCTCAAAATATGTCCAAGCAAATGAAAATAAACATCGCAACGCTTTTGCTTTCGACGTACAACAAATACAAAGACATACCCGCAGAAAAGAAGATTGTCATTCAATGTATGGCAAAAGTTATGAAATCCCTCATTCAAGGCTGATAGAATATCGGTTTTGACGGATTTTCAAATAATAATCAACGAAAAACGGAAGCAATTTGCTTCCGTTTTTGATATGTTATCTAAATTTTGTTTTTCAAGTATCTATTGCCGTTTTTCGGTTATCTAATCGAATGAATTTTGCAATTTGCTCGTCAAAGTCATTTGAGCATTTTTTTCTTGATAAACACGATTATGAGCGCAATGCAGATAAGTATGTTTATGCCGACGACAACCCAGAATCCCCACAGTTTGCCCTCGAAGGGAACGCCCGTGTTCATACCCCAAAGCGCGGCTATCATAGCAGGAGTGTCAACCAAAAGCGTGAGGACGGTGAGCGTCTTCATAACGACGTTTAGGTTGTTCGAGATTATCGACGCGTAGGTGTCCATCGTTCCGCTCAAAATGTCGCGGTAGATGTTCGACATCTCGATTGCCTGTCTGTTTTCAATCAGAACGTCGTCCCACAAATCGTCGTCTTCCTCAAAGAATTTCACAAGGCGCGGGAATTTGTCGAGAACGGCGGTGTTGGCGCGAAGGGAAGTCGAGAAGTACACGAGCGACTTTTCAAGCGAAAGCATTTCGATAAGTCCCTCGTTTTTCATCGCTTTTTCGAGTTCCGCCTGAACGCGTTGGCTCGCTCTGTCGATTTGTTTGAGGTATTGCAAATATTTCTTTGCGATGACGTATTGAAGTTGAAGCACGAAACGAGTGCGTTTGTGAATATTGAAATCCTTGACGTAACGTCCTGCCATAAGGTCGTTGATTATGGACGTTTCGTTCAAGCAAACCGTCACAATCGTTTTGTCCGTCGTGATACAGCCGAAAGGCAGGGTGGCGTAGGTGTAGCGGTCGTCGTCTTCCTCGGTGATAGGAATGTCGGTGACCGCCATAAGTATGCCGTCCTCTTTTTCGCAGTGAGCGCGTTCTTCCGAGTCCAACGCCGCCTTGACGTAGTCTTCTGGAATCTGACACGACGAACACACCAACTCGATTTCCTTGTCGGTGGGGTTTGACATATGAATCCATTGCTCGGTAAAATCGTAGCCCTCGACTATGAGTTCGGGGTCGACTTCGATAACGGATTTGTTGACTTTTTTGTAGACTTGGATCATTTTGTCCTCCTATGGGCATAGCAATACGCGCCACATCGGAGAACCTCAAACGTGTGCGTATTTAGCGGAGATGTTGACTACTTCGAGGGTCAGCGTCCATAAATATTGCACCTCTAAAAAGAATTTGATATAAAAAGTGTAACAAAAAAAAACGGCGGGCGCAACTCATTTTGCCGATTCATAGCAAATTTCTCAAAAAAAATCTGTGAAGCCGAACGACAACCGACGTTTGCGATATTTGCCTATGACATTGTCCTTGCGGATAGCGATATTTGCGCCGTGCGCAAGCGATATTCTCGCATAGCGAGAGTTATATTGCGCCTTTGTCGCGTTTTCGGAATATTCGAACTTTTCGTAGCCGTACGACGAGTACGCGTGTCGTATTCGCCGATACGATTGAACTTACACAAATCGCAAAACCACAAAATCGGATATTTGTATAATTATGTTGTATTTTTTCTTGCAAACGCGCGCTTTTTTTGTTATTATATTTTGTGACTATATAAGAAATCTTTTAGGAGGAATTCTAAATGGGCAAAAAATACGTTTATCAGTTTGCCGAAGGCAATGCAAAAATGCGTGAACTTCTCGGCGGCAAAGGCGCAAACCTCGCAGAAATGACCAACATCGGTCTTCCTGTTCCGTTCGGTTTCACCATCACTACCGAGGCTTGCACTCAGTACTATGAGGACGGCAGACAAATCAACGACGACATCAAAGCGGAAATTATGGAAAACATCACCAAACTCGAAAATCAAGCGGGTATGAAATTCGGTGATAAAGAAAATCCTCTTCTCGTTTCCGTTCGCTCGGGCGCAAGAGCGTCTATGCCCGGTATGATGGACACAATCCTCAACCTCGGTCTCAACGACGACGTTGTGGAAGTCTTGGCAAAGAAATCCGGCAACCCCAGATGGGCTTGGGACTGTTACAGACGTTTTATCCAAATGTTCTCCGACGTCGTTATGGAAGTCGGCAAGAAATACTTCGAGGCTCTCATTGACGAACTCAAAGAAAGAAAAGGCGTCACCTACGACGTCGAACTCACCGCAGACGACCTCAAAGAACTCGCAGGCAAATTCAAAGCAGAGTATCAAGCAAAGATCGGCAAACCTTTCCCGTCCGATCCGAAGGAACAACTCTTCGAGGCTATCAAAGCGGTCTTCCGTTCTTGGGACAACCCGCGCGCGAACATCTATCGTATGGACCACGACATTCCCTACAGTTGGGGTACTGCGGTCAACGTTCAAATGATGGCATTCGGCAATATGGGCGACGATTGCGGCACGGGCGTCGCATTTACGCGTAACCCCGCAACCGGCGAACCCGGTCTTATGGGCGAGTTCCTTATGAACGCACAAGGCGAAGACGTCGTCGCAGGCGTCCGCACCCCGATGCCTATCTCTCAAATGGCAGAAGTTCTTCCGGAAGTCTACACACAATTCCAAGAAGTCTGCAAGATTTTGGAAAATCATTACAGAGATATGCAAGATATGGAATTCACCATTCAGCAAAAGAAACTCTATATGCTTCAAACCAGAAACGGTAAGCGTACCGCGGCGGCGGCAATCCGCATCGCTTGCGACCTCATCGACGAGGGTATGATCACCGAACAAGAAGCACTTTTGCAAATCGACGCAAAGACTCTCGATATGTTGCTCCACCCGCAATTCGACGCAAAAGCACTCAAAGAAGCAGACAAGGCAGACGTTGTCGGCAAAGGTATTGCGGCTTCCCCGGGCGCAGCGGCAGGCACGATCGTCTTCACGGCTGAGGACGCTGTAAGAGAAGGCAAGGCAGGCAAGAAAGTCGTCCTCGTCAGACTCGAAACTTCACCCGAAGACATCGAAGGTATGAAATATGCACAAGGCATTCTCACCGTTCGCGGCGGTCAAACCTCTCACGCGGCGGTCGTTGCTCGCGGCATGGGTACTTGCTGCGTATCCGGTTGCGGCGACATCAAGATGCACGAAGAAGAAAAGTATTTCGAACTCGCAGGCAAGACGTTCCGCGAAGGCGACGGTCTTTCCCTCGACGGTTCTACGGGCAACATCTACGACACCATCATCAAGACCGTTCCCGCAGATCCCAACAGCGGCTACTTCGGAAGAATTATGAAACTCGCCGACAAGTATAAAGCACTCGGCGTTCGCACCAACGCGGATACCCCCGCAGACGCACAAAGAGCGGCTGAGCTCGGCGCACAAGGTATCGGCCTCGTTCGTACCGAACATATGTTCTTCGGTCCTGGCAGAATCGAAAAATTCCGCGAAATGATATGCTCCGAAACCGTCGAAGAACGCGTCAAAGCACTCGACGCAATCGAGCCTATGCAACAAGCAGACTTCGAAGGTCTTATGGAAGCCCTCAAAGGTATGCCTGTTACAATCCGTTTCTTGGATCCGCCGCTTCACGAGTTCGTTCCCACCGAGGAAAAGGACATCGAAGCACTTGCAAAAGCAAAAGGCAAATCCGTATCCGAAATCAAGATCCTTTGCGACAGTTTGCACGAGTTCAACCCGATGATGGGTCACAGAGGTTGCCGTTTGGCAGTCACTTATCCCGAAATCGCCGTTATGCAAACCAAAGCGGTTATCAAAGCGGCTATCAACGTCCAAAAACGTCATCCCGATTGGACCGTTATGCCCGAAATTATGATTCCGCTCGTCGGCGAAGTCAAAGAGTTGAAGTACTGCAAGAAGACGGTCGTCGAAACCGCTGACGCAGTCATCAAAGAAAGCGGCGTTGACCTCAAATACGAAGTCGGCACGATGATCGAAATCCCCAGAGCGGCTCTCACAGCGGACGAAATCGCAACCGAGGCAGACTTCTTCTGCTTCGGCACGAACGACCTCACTCAAATGACGTTCGGCTTCAGCCGTGACGACGCAGGCAAGTTCTTGCCCAGTTACTATCAAGCAAAGATTTACGAATCCGATCCGTTTGCACGTCTTGACACGGTCGGCGTCGGCAAACTTATGAAGATGGCGGTCACGCTCGGCAGAGGCGCAAACAATCATTTGCATTGCGGAATCTGCGGCGAACACGGCGGTGATCCTTCGTCAATCGAATTCTGCCACGAAATCGGACTTGACTATGTGTCTTGCTCGCCCTTCCGCGTACCTATCGCACGTCTTGCGGCAGCACAGGCTAACATCCGTAATCCGAGGGCGTAAGCTTTTGGCGGAAAACGGTTAAATTTCGGCATTCTAATACTGAATTTTAAGAAAAACAGCCATTCTCGCTTGAGTCTGGCTGTTTTTTTACTCTTTTGGAAGCGGTCGAAAATCGGAAAATATGCTAAAATAGCGGGGTGGTTCCTTAAATTGAACATTTTTCCATATATAGTTTTCCGGTGTTTTTGAAACAGTTTTGTTATGAATTTTGATGTGTTTTATAATTTGTGTTGAACTGATTTTGTATCGTTTTTTGTTAAAAGGCGTATGCTTGTCTCGTTCAAAGACAAGCATACGCCTAAATGCCATTTAAGGGTGAACGTTGTTTTAGTTTTTATTTTTTTTCCCCCGCAAAAAAGTCTTCATCTTTGTAAAATCTTAATACCTTTTGCAACAATCCTAATCCTTTCTTTATGGAAAAGAAAATATTATGATACCGATAAACATAATCGAGGTTTTGTATGCGAGCAATAAAAAGGAAACTATCATCCTTTCAGATAATATTATTAGGATTCGCAGGAGTTATTTTGCTCGGCGCTTTTCTATTGGCATTGCCGATTTCTTCAAAAACTCACGAATGGACCTCGTTTATCGACGCTCTTTTTACTTCGACGTCCGCCGTATGCGTAACGGGACTTATCGTGTTCGATACGGCAACGCACTGGACGATATTCGGGCAAGTCGTCATATTGTTGCTTATTCAAATCGGCGGTATGGGCGTTGTTACAATAGCAGTCTCTCTCGCCGTTATTTCGGGCAAAAAAATCGGTTTATTTAGCCGCGAAACGATGAAAAACGCGATTTCCGCGCCAAATGTAAGCGGTATAGTCCGCCTGACCGGATTTATAATCAAGGGGATTTTTTTGATTGAACTTATCGGCGCTCTTGTTATGATGCCTGTATTTTGTATAGATTACGGCGCAGAAGGTATTTGGCTGTCGATTTTCCATTCCGTGTCGGCGTTCTGCAACGCAGGGTTCGATATTATGGGGACGAAAAGCGGAGAATTTACGTCTATCACTCACTATTCCGCACAACCCGTCATCAATATTACGATTATGTTGCTGATTATTATTGGCGGTATCGGTTTTTTGGTATGGGAAGATGTTTGCAAAAACAAGTGGCGAATAAAAGAATATCGCACGCAAAGCAAAGTGGTATTGATTGTCACCGCCGTGCTTATTGTTTTGCCCGCAATATACTTCTTCTTTTTTGAATTCAGCGATATGCCTGTCGGTAAGCGAATACTTGCTTCTTTGTTTCAATCGGTAACGCCGAGAACGGCAGGGTTTAATACGGTAGATCTTACGGCAATCAGCGATACGGGATTATACCTGATGATTATTCTTATGTTGATAGGCGGGTCGCCCGGTTCGACGGCCGGCGGTATGAAAACGACGACGATAGCGGTTTTATTCTCTTCCGCTTTTTCCGTATTCAGAAAAAAAGACAATGCGGAACTTATGAAACGAAGCGTCGACGATGGGACTGTTAAAACGGCTTCGGCAATATTTATGATGTACATAACTCTGTTCTTATTTGGAGGAATGGCTATAAGCGCAATTGAAAATCTACCTATAACGTCCTGCCTTTTCGAAACCGCATCCGCTGTCGGCACGGTAGGACTTACGCTCGGAATTACCCCGACGCTCGGAATCGCATCCAAATTGATTTTGATCATCTTGATGTTTTTCGGACGCGTAGGCGGATTGACATTGATATATGCCGCTTTCGGCACAAATAAAAAACAAGTGGCAAAATTGCCGACGGATACAATCGCAGTCGGTTAAGGAGGTTTTTATATGAAAACAAAATCCATTTTATTGATAGGTCTCGGAAGGTTCGGAAAATATATTGCAATGAAATTGCACGAATTAGGACACGAAATCATGGCGATAGATGAAAACGAAGAAAGAATAAACGATGCTATGCCCTATGTAACCAACGGGTTAATCGGCGATAGCACAAACGAATCGTTGCTAAAATCGCTGGGCGTAAAGAACTATGACGTATGCATCGTAACTATCGGCGGCAACTTTCAAAGCTCTCTTGAAACGACCTGTTTGTTAAAAGAATTGGGCGCGAACAAGGTTGTGTCGCGCGCCGAACAGGACGTTCAAGCAAAATTTCTTCTGCGTAACGGTGCAGACGAAATCATTTATCCCGAAAAACAACTTGCCATATGGACGGCAATACGTTATAGCTCAGACCATATTCTCGATTATATAGAGTTATCCGACTCATGTTCTATTTTCGAAGTCTCTGTGCCAAAAAATTGGATAGGCAAGACTATAGGCGAAATCGATATAAGAAAAAAATACAACATAAATATAATTGCAACAAAAGCAAACGGAAAAATAAACGCTGTCATAACACCGGAAACAATGCTTTCGCAAGATATGTCTTTGCTTGTTCTTGGCGAGTATAAATTTATCAAAAAGTGTTTTGAAATATAAGATGTCGGATATTACGTTTGTGCTATTGGCACTTCTTGCAATCGCTATCGGTTTTGTCGTGATGGTACAACTCGATAAGTACCTATATAGGACTAGTGTCCGAAAGAACAATGCAAAATCGACTGTTCGCATAAGGGTCAAAGACAAAAAAAGAAAAACCGGTAGAGTTTATTGTCTGTTCAAAAGAATGTAGTTGTAGGATTTAGTAACCGATGTTATTATATAAAAAAAGGAGGTAGAATTTGTCAGACAATCGCAATAAAAATACAGACAAAAATGCCGAACATATTTTGGTTTGTATATCCTCATCGCCTTCGAATACGAAAATAATACAAACGGCATCATCCATGGCAAAAGCGTTCGGCGCAATGTTTTCCGCATTGTACATAAAAACGCCATCCGCTGCATCATTGGAGTCAAAAGACAAAGAGCGATTGCTTTCCAATATACATTTTGCAGAAGAATGCGGAGCATCCGTCACTACGGTATGCGGTGACGATATTCCTTTTCAAATTGCGGAATATGCACGTCTTTCAGGCGTTACGAAAATAGTGATCGGAAGAAGCGTTGTAAACAAAAAACGTTTAGCGTTGCAGCCCACTTTGACGGAAAAACTAATATCTCTCGCCCCAAATGTCGATATACATATTATACCCGACAGCGATGCCGTTCTGCCCAAAGGAAAGGCAAAAGTCTTTGAAAAGCCGGCATTTTTCAAAATTGTAAAGGGGGTAATCGTTTCGACAATAGTCCTTTCGATTGCAACGCTTCTCGGTTATATATTCTCAAAATTCGGCTTTACCGATGCAAACATTATAACCGTTTATATGCTCGGAATTCTCATCACCGCCATATTGACCGAAAGCAAGATTTGTTGGGTGCTCTCCTCTGTCGTGAGTGTATTGCTCTTTAATTTTTTGTTTACAGAACCAAGGTTTTCGCTGTTAGCGTACGGCAACGGATATCCCGTTACTTTTGTGATTATGCTCGTTGCATCTCTTGTTATAGGCGGCACGGCGGAAAAACTTAAAACGCGTGAACGTCAGTCAACTCAAACGGCATACAGAACAAAGATTTTGTTTGATGCCAATCAGTTGATTCAACAAGCACCCGACGAAAGTGAAATATTTTGTGTTACCGCAAATCAATTGAAAAAACTGTTAAACCGAACGGTGATTGTATTCGATGACAAATCTCAATGTCGTTGCTCGCTTCCAACAGAAAATGACACAGTCATTGTGCCGCAAGACTGCGAACAAATACTTCTGCAAGTCACCAAAAACAACGTAAAAGCAGGGAAGGGAACAAGCATTTTCTCTGAAAACGACTATACTTTTTACCCGATATGTAAAAACGGAAAAAACTATGGGGCAATAGGAGTTTTTGTCGGAAACAATCCGATTGATGCCTTTGATGAAAGCATTGTAAATTCCGTTATAGGAGAATGTGCGCTCGCTGTTGACGGAATTGTAAACGCAAAAGAACGCGAACGCGCCGCGGTTTTGGCAAAAAACGAACAATTGCGCGCAAACCTGTTACGTTCCATATCGCACGACTTGCGAACTCCGCTTACTTCCATTTCCGGGAATGCAAGCAATCTGATTTCAAACGGCAACGATATTGACGATATCACGAAAAAGCAAATCTACGAAGATATTTATGATGATTCTCTTTGGCTTATCAATCTGGTTGAGAATTTGCTTTCCGTAACGCGACTTGAAGAAGGCAGAATGAATATAAATTTAACAACCGAACTTGTCGGTGATGTAATCGATGAGGCACTGAAACATGTTCATGTGAAAAGCGAAAAACAAAAAATCACCGTCATCCAGCCCGACGACTTGCTTCTTGCTCAAATGGATGCCCGACTTATTGTGCAGGTTTTAATCAATCTTTTGGACAACGCTATTAAATACACGCCGTCCGATTCGCAAATTACGATTACGGCAAAAAGAAACGGAAGTATGGTTTGCATAAGCGTGGCGGATAACGGACTCGGAATTCCCGACGAACAAAAATCACGGGTGTTCGATATGTTTTATACGGGTGCAAATAGAATTAGCGATTGTCGCCGTAGTATCGGTTTGGGGCTTTCGTTATGCAAATCAATCATAAACGCACACGGCGGAGAAATAACGATTGCCGATAACATTCCGCACGGCGCGATATTTGCCTTTACATTGCCCGTAGGAGAGGTGGAAATTCATGAATAATTTACTGATTTTAGTTGTTGAAGACGACGCACCCGTCCGTAATCTTATCGGAACGACTTTGAAAACGCACGGTTACGATTATATTACCGCGACGAACGGAGAAAACGCCGTTATGCAAGCGTCTTCGAATAATCCGAACGTTGTTCTGCTCGATTTGGGTTTGCCGGATATAGACGGCGTGGAAGTTATCAAAAAAATACGCACATGGTCGGAAATGCCGATTATAGTAATCAGCGCTCGAGCCGAAGATCAAGATAAGATTGACGCGCTCGATGCCGGGGCTGACGATTATCTGACAAAACCGTTTTCAGTACAAGAATTGCTTGCCAGAATTCGCGTCACGGAAAGAAGATTGTCCGCAATGCAATCGGCGAACAAGTCCGAGTCGGTTTTTGTGAACGGAAATCTAAAAATAGATTACGCGGCAGGGTGCGCATATTTAAGCGATGAAGAACTCCATCTTACCCCAATCGAGTATAAATTGCTTTGTTTGCTGTCGAGAAACGTCGGAAAAGTGCTTACCCACACTTTTATTACGCAAAAAATATGGGGCGCGGCATGGGAAAGCAATATTGCATCTCTGCGTGTATTTATGGCTACTTTACGCAAAAAAATCGAACCGTCTGCCGATTCGCCGCAATATATTCAAACTCACGTCGGTATTGGTTACAGAATGGTAAAAGCATAGAGAAAGGTGCGTTTTTTGTACAGTTGAAAAACATCGATTATGTCGAGTGATAAATGGGGCTTGTATCTGAGCACATAAATGGTATAATAATAAAACCGTCGATAAGGGCGGTACAAAACACCTTTTATAAGAGAAAAAAACTATGAAAGCAATAAAAGCAATATTTATCACGTTATTGGTTCTCGTGTTGATAGTCGTCGCTGCGTTTGTCGGCACGTATTTTTACGTGCGTTCCACGTACGGGATCGATCTTTTCCGCACCGCAGACCAACTCAAAACGCTAAACGAACGTGTTGACGAAAGCACGCTTTGTCCAAACGCATACGGTGACGGCGATTTTGTTGATATGAAAGATACCGTCAATGCCAAATTAGGTGGGCTTATCGTATATCAAAACGGCAAGGGATACAACGGTTATTGCGTCGATTTCCAAGCACTCGCCGGCAAAACGTTGACCGGCAACGTTTCGCTCACGGAAAAGCAGGTGGGCGCAATCGCTCAAACGGTACTTTTTGCTCAAACGGGAGGGAAGTTGAAGCTGGGCGATAAGGAAGTTGCGGTATCTATCGTGCAAGTCGATTTTTCCGATTGTTCGGACAACGGTAGCGCGGACTTCAATGTCGTGGCAAAGCTCGATCTTTCGCCGTTTAAAGCGGATATGGACGGTTTCCCGTACAAATACGTCAAAAAGTATATCCCCGACACTCTTTACGTATCGTCAACCGTGCGCGTCGATAAGACTGATAAAAACGGCTTTGAATATGCCGTATCGCACAAATCGCTTACATTAAACAATCTTTCTTCCGATGACACCGCGGACTTGTTTAAAACGCTTGACACGATCCTCAAAATCGGTTCAATCGAGGATTTGAACGTCCAAATAGGTACGATTGCAACCAACGCGCTTATCGGAAACAAAGACAATGTAGGTTTTGCCTATTCTATGAGGGCAATCGGTGCAATAACGTTCGATTTTGTCGCCGCTGACGCAGACTTGTTTATCGTTAGATAAAACGCGTCAATAGGATGCCTGTTAACGATATGACAAATGGCATAACATTGTTTTTCTAAAATAAAATATCATTGGAAAAACAACGGCATAATATCGACAACAACATATCGACAACAACATATCGACAATAATAAACCGAATTAGATAAAAGAAGTCCGACCATCATCGGGCTTCTTTTATAATAAAAAACCAATCCACATGGTGCGGATTGGTAAAGTGTGGTGGGAAGCCCGTGACACAAGTTGAATAATCATTTAATTGTGCTTGCAACTCCGAGTTTTACATTGCCTTTAGGCGTGGCGGTTTAGCACAGAGAAAAGCCTATATCAACGGCAAAATTATTGCTTGTTAGATATAGGTTGTTTTATTGTAAGCGCAATAATTTACGCCGGTCGTTGACATAGGCATTATGTGATTTGCAGTGATACGGTTTTGAGTTTTCTCGGTGCTGCACCGTTTTGTTGCCGAAAGGCAAATAAAACTCGGAGCATATTAAAAATGAAAAAACACATCAATAATTATGACGTTTTCAAAGAAACAATCTCGAAAAATAACGTTCTTGCAATGGCAGAACAACTGGCTATGTACGAAACACGCTTTCTTATCGGCTATATGGGTAGCAGAATGCAAAAGATATATGCAGACCTATGCGTTGATATAAAGCGTAAAACCGACATTAGCCACACTTTCAGCGATAGTTATGATTTAGTCCAAGAATGCGTGTTATTCCTTTGTAATCATTATGGGAAGCGATTAAACGACGTTTTGACACACGATAAAAAGGGTAAAGCAATAACCGTTAAGATTGCGTGCATTAGAGCGATGTCAAAACTAATAACGCGCAAAACAAGCGATTATTTTCGCAGTGTAAGTTTGGAAGCCCTGACACCCGTAAGCGAGCCGTCTTGCGAGATTGAAGAAGATATTGTCAAAGACTATACCGCCTACGATTCAATCGTTGACAGCCTTAATCTGACGGACAACATGCGAATTGCGCTCGAATGTAGGCAAAACGGACTGAGTTATCCCGAAATCGCCGCCATACTTGAACGAGCGCAATCCACCGTGTTTGAATACTTCATCAAAATGCGACAGCGATATGGCACGATTTATAGATAACAATCAAGATTTAACCATATCACATCCATACTAACCAGAAATGGGATGACGCCAAAACTAACAAATAGACTAGCACAACTACATTATATCTTTATAGCGTAAAATAAAGTTATATATTTTTTAGTGCTTTACCTAAAACTATATATCGGACGTCCAAATTTTTTGTCGAATGCGTCCTCAAACATTTCACGAGTGGCTTGTTTTGTCTTTTGCAATGATATTTTAATCACTAACCACTCCCAACTTGGATAATTCGCATTAACAACTTTTACATTTTTTTCATATAATGCTTTCTCTTCAAGATTGATATTGTATTTTTTACCATTCACTTCAACTTTCATACAATTAGGATAAGGACCATTCGGTTGATAGAATAAATGTGAGATTAATCTATCATGCATATGATAGGACTGCCCTCTATATACACAATAATACTCCTTATTCTTATACTGAATTTTTAACTGACACTTGTTATTTTTTTTATCAGTATTAAAAATCATATAAAACCCAACTGTTTTAAAGCCTTTTAAATCATCCTTTTTCGCAACCGCGCACATGTTTTTATTATCATTGCCAGATTTGCATTTAACAATCGTTTTCTGAATCTCATCCCCAATATTGTCAGCTAGAATATTTTCAATAAGGTTTTGAATTTTGTTTACTGTTTCTATTATTTCTTTTATATTCATTTTTATCCCAACATCTCCTCAATCATTCTCGTGCAAATGATGCATTCAAGGTCAGGAGAAACTGACCTTGAATGTGCCGGTGGTGGAAGAATTGTAAAACTTAACAGCGATGTAATAGGTTGTGCCGGCTGTCATCGTGTAGGTTATCTTAAAATTGTTGCCGTCGCCGTCGTCGTCATTGGTTGTCAAAGACGATTGGGTTGAGCTATACAACGTTCCATACGTATCGCTGCTTCCGGTGGATTGAATGGTAAACGAGCCACTCGTTGTCGGGGTGAATGCAAAATACACGATTTGTCCGCCTGTTTTAACATTGACATCATACGTTTTTCCGCTTTCCGCAATAAATGCCTTTTCAAAAGACGTACCGTCATGTAACGTATTCCACTCTTCTTCCGTGAGCCACTTTGCATACAGCGTGGTTTTATTTTTACTATAATATGGTGCAGAAACCGCTTTTCCTTCAAAAGTTTCATTGTCATACCAACCACAGAAGTGATATCCGTCTCTTGTAAGCGTCGGCAAAGAAGTCAAATACTTTGCGGTGACGGAATCTACGCTTTGCTCGCAATCGGTGACAAACGAATATGTGCGCTCAACTACGTCGTAATAGATCATTGCTGCGCTTGTCAAAGAGTCGTTGCCTGAGCCAATCGAAATAGTTTTCCATTGTTCTTCAGTACCTGCATAAAACACTGTTTTCAGTCCGCTGCAATTACGGAAGGCAAAATTCACGATGCTCGTCACACCGTTACCGATTGTCACGCTCGTAAGACCGGTGCAATCCCAGAAGGCCTCATAGCCGATGCTCATCACACTGTCTGGGATTGTTATGCTTGTCAAACGGCTACAATCATAGAAGGCATATTGATAGATTTTAGTTATATCAGACGGCAAAGTCAATTCCGTCTCAGTGCCTGTATATGCAACCAAAATCTTTTCGTCTCCGTCCGTATATATAACGTATCCGTTTTCATCCGTCGTAAGTTTACTTCCGCCTTCGTTTGTGTAAACGTTCTTTGCGTAACGGGCAACGTATCCATTGGAAGAACTGTTTGCCGTGATTGACAAAGCAGATTTATTATATACTTCAATTAGTTTATAGCAACCAAGGAAGGCAGAATCACCGATGCTCGTCACGCTACCCCCGATTGTCACGCTCGTCAAACCACTGCAACCATAGAAGGCTTTAGAGCCGATGCTCGTCACGCTGTCGGGGATTGTAATGCTCGTAAGCCCGGTGCAACCAGAGAAGGCAGAACCGCCGATGCTCGTCACGCCTTTTCCAATTGTCACGCTCGTAAGCCCGGTGCAATCAGAGAAAGAAGAAGATATTTCTCCGCTTGTTATAACAACCTCCTCAACTGCCTTGCTGTTGCATTGTTTTGAAATATATGAAACAATAGCGGCAGGGCCTGTTATTTTGGTCAGAATACAACCAGAGAAGGCATCTTTGCCGATGCTCGTCACGCTGTCAGGAATGACTATGCTCGTCAAACCAGTGCAACCCTCGAAGGCAGAAGAGTCGATGCTCGTCACGCTACCATCCGTAGGAATGACGCTTGTTTTGCAACCGAAAATCAGTGTTTTTGTTGCAGTTTCAATAAGACAATTCCCTGCGCTATGATATTTTGTATTTCCTTTTGCAACAGTAATGCTCGTAAGTCCGGTGCAACCACCGAAGGCAGAATAGCCGATGCTCGTCACGCTGTTACCGATTGTCACGCTCGTAAGTCTGTAGCAACCACTGAAGGCAGAAGAGCCGATGCTCGTCACGCTGTCGGGGATTGTAATGCTCGTAAGTCCGCTACAACCAAGGAAGGCAGAATCACCGATGCTCGTCACGCTGTTCAGGATTGTCACGCTCGTAAGACCGGTGCATCCACGGAAGGCCTCATAGCCGATGCTTGTCACACTGTCCGGGATTGTGATGCTCGTCAAACCGTTACAATTATAGAATGCAGAACTACCAATGCTTGTCACACCGTTACCGATTGTCACGCTCGTAAGCCCCTGGCAACTACTGAAGGCATAAATGCCGATGCTCGTCACGCTATTCGGGATAGTTATGCTCGTAAGACCGGTGCATCCATGGAAGGCCTCATAGCCGATGCTTGTCACACTGTCCGGGATTGTGATGCTCGTCAAACCGTTACAATTATAGAATGCAGAACTACCAATGCTTGTCACGTTGTAACCTTTGTAATAAGACGGAATAACAACATCTGTCAATGTGCCGGAATAGCCTTTTACAATGCTGTTTTCAATAGATAAACCTTTTGTTGCGCTGTCATCGGCATATGCGTACACCGTATAATCACACATGGTTGAAGCGTCAATTGTTGCAATATATTTCTTGCATTCTTCATCAAGATACCAACCACAGAAAAGGCTTTCGCCCTTGATTGCGTCATACAAGGTGATTGTCTGATCTTCAATGGTATAAGTCGTTATATTGTTTTCTAAATTTGTCCACCCGTTTGACAAAACATAAGTTATTGTATGTTGCTCTGCAATCCAGTCTGCAACAATTGTCTGCGTATCGGTTGTTCCGGGGACGATTTTATCAATATTCCATGCAACAAAGGTGTAGTGGTCTCTTGACGGCTCTGCAAAAGTGATTGCATCTTCAATCGTATATTTGCTTGGATTCTGTGCATTGTTGGTCGCTTTGCTTACAGATTTAGAATCACCAAAGTCATAGATAATTTCATACTCAACGATTTTCCAACTTGCAACGATGGTTTGCGTGCCAATAGTTCCACTCGCAATGCTCTTATCCCATGCAATAAACGTATAACCATTTCTTGACGGCTCTGCAAAAGTGATTGCATCTTCAATCGTATATGTGCTTGGGTTTTGTTTATTGTTGGTCGCTTTGCTTACAGATTTAGAATCACCAAAGTCATAGATAATATCATACTCAATGATTTCCCAACTTGCAGTGATGGTTTGCGTGTCAATAGTGCCGCGTACGATGTTCTTGTCCCATGCAACAAAGGTATAACCATCTCTTGACGGCTCTGCAAAAGTGATTGCATCTTCAATCGTATATTTGTTTGGATTCTGTTTATTGTTGGTCGCTTTGCTTACAGATTTAGAATCGCCAAAGTCATAGATAATATCATACTCGATAACTTCCCAACTTGCAGTGACCGTAACGTCGTCTATCGTGCCTTTTTCGATATTTTTGTCCCATCCTGTGAACCTATATCCTTTTCTTGACGGCGTTTGGAACGTAATCGCATCTTCCACTGTATAAGTGGTGACGTTCATGCTGTTGTCAACGTCTTGACTGATTGAGTCGGAAGGAACGTTCAAATCATAATATACATTGTATGTGATAATATTCCAACTTGCCGTGATTGTTTGAACTTCGATAGTTCCGCGCAAGATCTTCTTATTCCATGCAACGAACGTGTAGCCGGTTCTAGACGGCTCCGCAAATGTGATTGCATCTTCAATCGTATAAGTGCTTGGATTTTGTGCATTGTTGGTCGCTTTGCTTACTGAATCGACATCGCCAAAATCATAGATAATATCATACTCGACGGCGTCCCAACTTGCAGTGACTGTAACGTCGCCTATTGTGCCTTTTTCGATATTCTTGTCCCAACCTGTGAACCTATATCCTTTTCTTGACGGCGTTTGGAACGTGATCGCATCTTCCACTGTATAAGTGATGACGTTCATGCTGTTGTCAACGTCTTGGCTGATTGAATCGGAAGGAACGTTCAAATCGTAATATACGTTGTATGTGATAATATTCCAACTTGCCGTTATAGTGGTGTTTTTAATTATCGGCTGAGAGAAATCATAGTCCCACTTGTCAAAAGTGTAGCCTCTTCTTTCGGTTGACGGCTCAGTTGCAAGATAATCTTCTTCGATAGTTTGAGAAGAAACGCTTGTTCCGCCGTTAACGTTGAATGAAACGCTATACGTAGGTCTGCGGCGGATTACAACTGTGTACAATCCAAGGTCTTTGCCGTTCTCGACAAGAATATAGAAAGTGTTGTCGCCAATACTGAGCGAAACGGTCTTTGTGCGAATAACGTTTGAACCGTTTATATCGGTTGAAACGATGTATGTTGCCGAATCTGCTATTGCAATTTCGTTGATAAACGAGAATGTAGATGTCGCGTTTGACACCTTGCCAAATATATCCGTTCCGTCAAGTTCAAGCGTGTTTGTGCGAAGTTCAACGCCGTGCAAACCTGTATCTATGTATGCGCACTCAGTGCATACCCAGTTTGAATCAAACGTATGTTTTCCCTTGTCCGAAACAACGTCGTGTCCGCACGTCGATGCGTGCCAGTGATAAGTTTTATCGTTAGACCAATCTTGAGAATACTTGTGACCGAGTGCAGGGATTTCGTGATAGGTGGTATAACCACAACCCGCGCGTTTGCAAGTGTCGTATGCTTCCCAACCCGGTTCGGTGCAAGTCGCATCTTTTTTCTCATGATGTTCAAGGTCGTGACCGAGTTTGCTCGTCGTATCTCTTTCCAACTCTACATGACACACAGTACATTCTTTATATACGCTTCCGTCCTTTTCACAAGTTGCTGCAACGTCAACAATCCAATTGCTCGGAGTATGTCCGGTCGCGGCAATGGCTTTATATGTCGTATATGTGCAGCCGTCACGTTTGCAAGTGTCATATACTTCCCAACCCGGTTCGGTGCAAGTCGCATCTTTTTTGTTATGATGTTCAAGGTCATGACCAAGTGCCTCTATATCGGTTTGTGCAACGATAACTTCATTGCATACCGAGCAATGCTTGCCTTCGGTTTTGCCTTTTTCAGTACATGTCGGAGCAATTGCTTTATCAACAACTTCCGTATGACCGAGTGCGGGAATCTCTTGATAAGTGGTATAACCACAACCTTCGCGTTTGCAAGTGTCATATGCTTCCCAACCCGGTTCGGTGCAAGTCGCATCTTTTTTATCATGATGTTCAATGTCGTGACCAAGTGCCTCTATATCGGTTTGTGCAACGATAACTTCATTGCATACCGAGCAATGCTTGCCTTCGGTTTTGCCCTTTTCAGTACATGTCGGGGCAATTGCTTTATCAACAACTTCCGTATGTCCGAGTGCCGGAACTACGGTTTGTTCTTGCAAGATTGCTCCGCATATCGAGCAATGCTTTCCTTGTGTGAGTCCAGAGGTTGTGCATGTTGGTGCAACCGCATTGTCTATCACTTCAACGTGATTGCATGCGTCTTTCTCCCATTTCACGTAAACATCAACGTTTTTTGTTAATCCAGATTTTTTCAACGATTCGAGCGAAGTTCCAATCGTCATATCCTCGTCAAGATAAAAACCTACGACATGATATCCGTCTTTCGTTATGGACGGAATATCGGTGGCGACATCCCAAACGATATCATCTTGTCCGTTGTTAGGGTGTATAGTAACTTTAAAACTTGAATCTTGTGCGCCGACTTTATCGCAAGCGGCAAAAATGCATGTCAAAATAACCGCCATTGTCAAAATGGCTAAAATGCTGAAAATACGTTGCTTTTGGGTTTTCATGTTCTCCCTCGCAGTTTGTATTGCAGGGATTTTCAATAATCTGGTAAAAATATAACAAGTGCATCCCCGCTGGTTCTGCTACAAACTACAAGTTTCAAGAATGAAGACTATGTATAGCGAAAAATGCACCTGTTACCAAGGTAATAGTGCCTTCATTCTTAAAATTCAGTTTGTAGCGACTATATAATACACACATTTTGCACAAATTGTCAATCATCTGTATAATTTAACAATTATACACACCCTAAACACGCCGTGATTTATCTCCGTATTTAACCCCTTTGGCACTTAGGCGTATGCTTGTCTTGAACAAGTCGGCTCGCTGCGCTCGCCGAGACAAGCATACGCCTTGTATAAAAACAAACCGCCTAAAAAGGCAAAATCGCAGCCGTGCGAAACGGACCGTTCGCGCTAAACCGCTTGGCGAATCGGGTCCGTTTTTCTCGCACATCGGCAATGCGATTTTTTTGTCCTCTTTTTCATAGGCGGATTTTTTCTTTTTTTATATCAAGTTGCGAAATCTGCTTTTGTCTTTTCGGCGTCGGAATTACCGCTCGAGTTTACCTTAATATGCGTTTTCCCATTCAAATTCACCCTTAACATTCATTTTTTTAACAAATATTTCCCCTAAAGTTGGATTTTATGTACTCACGCTCAAAAACGATTCTGTGCTAACTTAAAACTGTTCATAACACACAAAAGCCATTGTGTAGCCATTCTCGCTCCCGAGAGTTGTCCTGCAAAACCGCACGAAAACCATTGAAACTAAACTTGCACCCATTTGTGCAAAACGTGTCGGCAATGATACGCTGTCGGTAGTTCATATCACAACAGGGTTCGAACGGTGTTCGGTCACGATTTCAAACTTGTCCAAATTGCGCACAACTATGTTCTTGTTTGTGCATTCGCTTGCGTTTACGATGTGTATTGTTCACAACACGTAAAGATGTAGCGAGTACGGATAAGTCTTGATAGAGTACGGGCAAGTCTTGGCAAAGTACGGCTGAGTATTGAAATTGGGCGGAAAAGTCTAGGAAGATGACCGATTTAGTATGTGTACAACGCCAATTCAACTGTGTTATGAATAAAATCGCAAGACCGAGAAAAAGAGGTAAAGCCTATGTAGCAACCAAGTCCGTGAAAGTCAAATCTTCGTCTTTACTTCCTTTTCTCAACTCTTGCGAAAAATACTAAAAAAAGGAGGTAATGCCATTGAAGAGAAAACAAGTCCAAATCAAAGTAACAACCGTCGGCGAGCCGGATATCTGCAAGCTGAGCGAGAGCGAACAAAAAGCGTTCTACGTTTCAATGCTCATGCGGATTTTGGATAAGCGCCGTCAGCAACTGGAAGAGCAATCTTCCGTCAATGCGCAAAAAGATAATGCCGTTCCCGGAGTGTAAAGTCTATTCGGACGGGAGCCACTTTATCGCAATACCGCATACGACAAGACCTAAACGAAAAGCAAAATCGCTTGAAGGCATAAGCGGAGGTAATACGGAAAATGTAGAAGAAATCAAAGCCGAAACGGAACAACCCAAAAGCCCCAAAACGTTGTTTGAAGAAGCATACAAAGAGAGCGCGAAACTACCAAAAAAGCAGCGCAAAAAATTTATACAAAATCAATTAGAACCGTATTTCGAAAACCCTCAATCCGCACAAGATTTTGTGGATGTCAATATAGAGCGAAAGAACACAAATTCCATAGCCAGAAAAGTAAGGCTTATGCGCAAAGTAAACCTGCAAGATTGGAACTATTTTTGCACTTTTACATACGATTCGGCTTTGCATACGGAAGAAACCTTTCGCAAGAAATTAAGCAACTGTTTCAAGCATTTATCGTGTCGTAAAGGTTGGAAGTATATAGGCGTTTGGGAGCGTTCGCCGACAAAACAACGCTTGCACTTTCACGGCATATTTTACATACCCGAAAACGGTATGATCGGCGCACTCGACAAAGTAAGAGATTTCAGCACCAAAACGCACAAAATGCAGTTTAGTTATATAAACTCACACTTTAAGTCCTTGTTCGGCAGAAACGACTTCAAACCGCTTGACACGAAACAAGACGTATATTTGTCCGTAGGATACATTGTGAAATACCTCGAAAAGTCCGGTGAAAAGACAGTATATTCGCGTGGATTACCGACATATTTCAAGTCAGATATTATGGACGATGACGTTGCGTGCAGGATAGGTATCGAAGATAGAAAATTACTTCTTTTCGACAATTTCACTTGCGTTGCGGACGGTGAAATTATAGGCGAAGTGAGTCCGCAAACAATAAGTCAAATGCCAAAGGCAAATTGACGATTTTACGTCTTTCGCGATGGGAGTGTAAACGAAAACTGCGGTTTGTCAAGGGTAAAATGTATGCTTTTCAGCACCCTTGACAAACCTATAAAACCATTATGTTTTAGGCACTATCGTTTCCGTTTATTTTCGTTCCCGTCGCAAGACGAAATAACCACAAAAAAGGAGACAAAAACAACAATATGAAAACAGCAGCAATATACGCTAGATACTCTAGCAACAGCCAAACGGAGCAATCCATTGAAGGTCAACTCGACGTGTGCAATAAATACGCCAAAGACAACGATTTGCAAGTGGTTGCCACCTATATAGACAGAGCCATGACAGGCACGAACGATAATCGCCCGGACTTTCAAAGGATGTTGAAAGACAGCGAAAAGTCAAGTTGGGATGCTGTGCTCGTGTATGCGTTGGACAGATTCGGGCGCAACTCGGTTGAAGTTGCGGTCAACAAACAAAAACTCAAAAAGACGGGCAAAATTCTTATATCCGCAACACAGCGAACATCGGACAATCTAGACGGGACAAAGAACTTGGACGGAATTATTCTTGAAAACGTGTACATAGGCATCGCCGAATACTATTCCGCAGAGTTATCTCAAAAGGTGCTTCGCGGTCTAAACGAAAACCGCAAGAAAGGATTGTTTTGCGGTGGAGGCGTTCCGTATGGATATCGTGTTGAAAACAAGCGCGTTTACGTAGACGAAGATGCAGCAGAAATCGTGAGATACATATACGAAAGATACTCGATCGGAGTAACCGTGCCCCAAATTCTTAAAGAGTTGAATGCACGCAACGTTTTGTTTAAAGGCAGAGCGTTTAACAGCGGACACGTTTACAAAATATTGAGCAACGAGCGATATTCGGGAAAATATACCGTACATGGCGAAACATATACGAATACGTTTCCTAAAATCGTATCGGATGAGATTTTTGACAGAGTTGCTCAAACAGCAAAGAAAAATCTGCGCTG
>ULUJ01065464.1_pt1 | contig 33824 bp, 23 predicted proteins | sample 1958381 | NCBI WGS metagenome assembly ULUJ01 (sample SAMEA4835757, study PRJEB28245) | human gut metagenome | biome: gut microbiome; material: fecal sample | place: Denmark | collected 2008 | reverse complement strand
CCGAAGACGAGCGCAAGATCATCGCGGACTGTATGGCGATCATCAGAAAGGAACTCCAGAATCCTATCGACCGCCACACCAAGAGCCTCATCACCACGAATATAGAACTGATTCTTGACTATTGCCTCCTAAGTGCTTCTGTACGGATATGAGATGAAGGCGTTTCGTATCTCCGCACCGGCATCAGCATGGGGTGGTCGTAATAAGGCCCTCTACTTGTGTCCTGACATGAGACCGCAAGGTCTCTGGATTCGGGTTGGCATTCCGGTGACGGAGGGAATGGACAACATTCTTTGACCCAATGTCGTGCACAGCCGACATGAGGAGGGTTTAGACGACACTTTACGGCGAGAATGTCATTCAATCTCTAAAGTGTCATCCTGTCTGACTGCCGTTGAGCGCATGTCTCCGCTGTGGTGCGGTGTTCCGCCACAGGTAAGAAGGGAATATTGGCGTGATTTATAAATAGTTAATAATAAACACTTTAGCTACTCGTCTTTAGTGGATTCGTACCCGAGGTAAAATATTAAATATATGATAATAAACGTGTTACGTGCCACTCATTGACGTGGAATGAACCGAACCGTCCTCCGGTGAGTACGTTGCGTCGGGTATCGTTGCTTGGAGGACATGGCAGCCATTCACCCGGACAGGGTGCGGCTCAAAGGTACATACATTTTCTTCTACCTGGACACAGGGTTTTGCACGTGCCCCGTGGATTCTCATCCTGACAAGTACATGCCGGAACTATTGGAAACAAAAGTATATCAGTTGGGACAGGCGTTGTATGAACATATGGGAGCGGTGAGATTCAGAAAATTCATCTCGACATTGCCTCAAGCCGAGCAAGCTGTTTTGAAAGGTAGTCAAAAGACAAAGAAACAATAGTCAGCTGAACAGTTCCTCCAGCGTGACCTCGTTCTGTACAATGTCACTGTGGGAGTTGTATTTGAGGCCGTTGGCGGTGATGAGGGTGAGGAGGACGGACTTGCGGGTGTTGGTCTCGGAGCGGAAGGTGTCGAGGCGTGCGGAGAGTCTCTGCTCTTCGGCGAGTGAGATCTCGAATTTGTCCTTGCTGTACTTCATCTCACAAAGGTTGATTGTCTCGTCCTTGCGGTCAATCAAAAGGTCGATCTGAACGCCTTTCTTTGATTCGTCTCCCTTGCCTCGCCAGGAACAGGCCAACGTTTGGACGCCTGAGATGCCGAGAGCCATCTTGATCTGCTTCAGATGGCAAAGGCAGAGCATCTCGAATGAGAGGCCGCACCAGATGTTGTGCAGCGGGCTGTTGACGGAGGTTGTCCAGAAGTGCTCATCCTGATAGCTGTTTTTCTCTATGAACCTGAAATAGAATAAGGTGTAGAAATCAATCATTTGATAGAGCGAGGAACTGTCCAGTCTTTTCCTGTTCTGCGACACGTTGCTGCCGAATGGGGAATATTTCCTTATGAAACCGCAGTTCTCAAGTTCTTCAAGAACCGTGCTGAACGCTCCGTTGTCCGTCAGACCTGTGGCGGCAATGATTTCCTTCCGTGTCAGCCCTATCCCTTTTGTGGAGAGGGCTGTGATGACTTTTATGTGAGGACCGGCGTTCTTGAACAATGCCTGATAAAGGTCGTTGAACTCATCCTTCAGCTCGGCATTCGGGGAGAAGAAAAGAGCGTCAATGTTCTGCGCGAGGCTCTTGGACCGATCCATCATAGACATGTAATAAGGTATGCCGCCCATCACCATATAGCATTCCGCGATCTGTTTTCGGGAATATGAGAAACCATATTCCTTGAAATATTCTTCGCACTCCCTGAGACAGAATGGTTCAAGGAGCAGATGGTGAGTTAGGCGGTTGTGAAGCCCTCCACGGCTGTGAATCAAGTTGTTGATCATCCATGAAGTGGCTGACCCGCAGACTATCATTTTGACATCATCACGCAATGCGGCCCAACTGTTCCAGAAGTTCTCCAATGCCGCGATGAATCCGGATTTGGGAGTGTCCATCCAAGGCAGTTCGTCAATGAATATCACCTTTTTCCCTTTAGGAAGTGACTCGAGATAGCGCGAAAGCTCGTAGAATGCCAGAATCCAGTTTTTCTGAATATTCAGTCTCTCAGAACCTGAATATTTCTGCATGGCGATGGCAAAGGCCGTGAGTTGCTCCGCCTTTGTGGCATCGTGCACGCCCGTGACATAGAATGAAAACTTGTCTTCCGCCGCCATACGGATTAAGAATGTTTTTCCCACGCGACGCCTTCCGTAGAGTGCCACAAACTCTGATTTCCCTGAATCCAAATAACTTTTCAGAGCTTTCATTTCCGCGGTTCTTCCGATAACTTTCTGTGCCATATTTAAGTGATTTTCTGCGCAAAGATAACTTTTTTAACTCTCTTGCGCAAATAATCGAATGATTTTCTGCGGAACACTATGAATTTTGGTGTCGTTGCGCAGATTATCATACGGGGTGTTCTCAGAAGACGAAGCCGACACCGAGCTCGAGGTAGAGGCGTTTTAAGGCGATTGTGCTGGTGCCAAGATAGGCGGTGAAACGGCCGAAACGGAGTACGGCTCCGAGCTCGGCGGCAATGCCTTGGGCGGAAGCTTCGGTCACTTTCGCGAAATTGTCTTTGGAGTCCTTCCAAAGAAGAGTCCTGTCGCCGTAGCCGGCTCCGATGCTGACGCTCAGCCAATCAAGGCATCTGAATAGTCCTCCACCAGTGACCGCCATCCTTGAGACGTGACCTTCGCCGCTGGTCCAGATGTAGCCGTTGTCAGTGGTGCCGTCCTCGTGACAGATGTAACTGTGGCTGGAAGATTTGAGATTGCCGGTGGCCTTCAGGTATGCCCCGAACCGTTTGGGGTTCCAGACCATCATGACTCCGCCGGACGGATCCGGGACGCTGCCGACGGCGAGGATACTTGCACCGATCCGTTTCTGTTTACGCGTTGCCTGTACGGAGACCGGAGTAGGGACGTACACGATTGAATCCTTGACTATAACCGTGCTTTTCGGCCGCAATGGCAAATGAAGTCTCATCTCATAGACGGATGCGGACTCGATCGGGCAGCCGAACTCATAGTCCCTGATGATGCCGTAGGTCTGGTGCCTGACAGTGATTTTGCGCACACCTTCCGGAACATACACCCAGATCTCTCCGACTTCCTGCCTTACGCCTACTACACCCATCACCCCGACATCGAAATCAAAACCGGCTTCCGGGATGACTACCTTGATCAGCGCTGCCTTTCGGTTGTTCTGATCCAACTCCGGATAGTTGCTCCTCGCGTCCAGATCCCACTCCAGCTTCTTGAAAGACTGGACGAAGAATCCGGAGGAGTCCGTTTGCGCCGAGGCGGAAACAGCCGCTAAAAGAAGAATGAATATAACAGCGAACCTCTTCATATTCTAAAAGTTATAAGGTCCGATCACTCCGAAATCCTTGTCCGGAGCCTCCTGCCACGTCCTGACGTGGATGACAGGCTTCAGGTAGTCCCGAAGGTCAACGAGGATGAACAGGTAGCCAGTGTCCGAATATGTCGTGGAAAAATATTCCTGCCTGATCTTTATTCCGAACAGCTGCTCTCCTTTGCCGAGTTTCATCACCTCGCAGTCAGAGAATTGGATGTTGATATATTCCTGACTGGCGAAAACCCTGCTGAGGTTCTTGATGTAGTTCGCCTTGCTCTGGCGGGTCAGGGTGACGTAGCGGTTGCCGCTGTACTCGTTCGGCCCTTTGACGTTCCGGAGCACCCGTCCGGTGATGATCAGCGCGTCGTCATCGAAGATTGAGCGGATGTAGTCCAGGCGCTTGAGGGCGTACGCCGTCTTGTAGTTCTCCAGAAAACTGACGAGGATTATCCTTGCCTCCTCGGTCCAGCCTGTCTGGCCGACAATGCCTTGCACTGTTTCTTTTCCCAGAGAGAACGAGAGGTCACAGATCTTTCTCTCTCCGTTGAACGTGAACACGATGTTCTCCACGAACTGCCTTTGGTTGCCCCTGAACGAGAACACCATCGGGACGCTTCTCGCATAGACCTCTTCGCCCAGTCCGTAGAAATACAGTTCGCCGAAGTTCAGCACCCTGGCGTTGCCATAGCGTATGAGGCGGTTGAATATTTCGTAGCCTTCCGGGGTGAAATATTCATAGAGCGATTCATCCGCTCCGCTGGTGACGCCTTTGCATACCTTGTGTACAATGTCTTCATATTCAGAAGAAAAGACAATTGGAGTGAGACCTCCTCGGGCGGAGCCAGGCTCCGTCTGGAATTCTTCCCTTGCCACCACGTCCAGCACTTTCTTCTTGACGGCGGAGAAATCGATTTTCCTTGCTGATGATTCGGATGCTGTAGCGGTTACGGCTGGACCGGAGTGAGTCTTCGCAGATCGTGTCCCGCCGTCGGTGTCCTCTGCTTCCGGAGCCAGTGCCTTCTCGACGAGGCTTACCTCCCTGAACAGATGTTGGAGATGTGCCGGCGTGATTTCGTACTTGATTCTGTATTGGTCGATCTTTGAGCCCGGCCTTACCTCCACGAATCCTTTTCCGTCCTTGGCTGACAGCACCTTGCTCCAAGTCTTCCCGTCAAAAAATTTATAGTCAATGTTTTTGACAGGCTTCCCGTTGAAAGTGAATGTCAACTCCACAATCCCTTTGTCGTAAATGTCCTGCCGGTCGAACTCCACATTCAACCCTTTCAGGATTGTCTCTCGTCTGCTTTTCGCCTCGGCGATCGCCACGACATCGGTTGAGGGGAGACTGCGCATCAGAGTCTCGGCCCAGGAATAGTAGCGCAGCGCCACGTCCATCTGGCATTTTCTGTCAGCCGTGGAAGCGATGGAAAGCATCTCCTTGACCTTGCTCCTTCTCCCTTCGAAGATCCGCTCCACATCATTTCTCTGAATATACCGCATCACGGAAGCCTTTCCCCGCCCGTTTGACGAAATCATCACACACTCCCTTTTGATGTCTTCCAAATAGGTATTAATCAAGCTTTTCCTGATTTCCGATGAATATGGCAGATCCACTGTCTGTGCGAGTTTTCCGACCAACGCGTCAAGCGCAACACTGTCAGCCGCTGTTGAAGTGGCCGCCGTGGCTTCGGTGTAGATGTACGAATTGTTTTTCCTTATGCTTGCGGCGCTCTGTGCGAACACCGGAACACAAAGCAGTGTTATCAGGATGGTAATCAGTAGCTTTCTCATCGTCCTAACGTCTGTATGCCGAATATTCTGTTTCAAATCGGACTTTCTGGTCTTTTTCCATCGGCCCTCCGACTTTTTGTAGCGCGGCCCGGATGTCATCGGCCATAATGTTGGCGGTTACGACCAAAGCACTGTCGGACTGGCAGTACTGCCTCAACTTCTCGTAACTGGCCAATATGCTGTCCCACTGCTCCCTGCGCATCTTTTCAATCTTTGAATATGCCGCCAGAAGATCGTCCACACTTGCCTCGCCCTCCATCACGGTTTCTCCCAACCTTCTTCCGTTCTGATCAAAGAACCCGACGTTCTGCCCGGTGAACGCCACCGCGATCTCATCGGAAATGTAATAGACATCATCATAGACCGTCGGCAGTATCTCCCTTCCGGAAGTGTCCGCCAACCCGTACTTCCCGTCCACCGACACGATCATCGTCCCGTTGAGGCAATCGGTCTCCGTGTCGTAGTCTGGCCTGACAGCCCGCACCTCTGTTCTCGAAGCGCAAGCCACAGCCATAAGGGTAAGAAGCAGGAATATTATTGGTTCTCTGTGCATATTCAACAGGTTCTCTATGTCTGTTCACATCAGACTAACAAATTTACCAATATTTTTGGTAAAATACGTGTGAAAAACGTTATATTTGATTCTTGTGAGCATATATGAAAGTTGGCGATTTTTATTGTTGTTTCAATTTGTCAGGAATGTTGTTTTAGGGTTGCCTGGTTTTTGCTATGATGGAAGAGACCTCAGCTTTTTTCGGATCTTACGAAGAATTGTCTGACGGCGGATCCGGGGATATTCAAATAATCCACGAGTCGCCGGAAAGCTATTCCATACTCAGCAGGGCGACTTTTGACGGCAAGCTTGTCGCCTTGAAGTCATTGAAGCCAGAATATGTCGGGAATCCCTTTTATGAGGGTCATCTCCGCAAGGAGTACGAGATCGGCCGCTCTCTGGACCATCCGAACATCTGCCCGACCCTTGATTTCATGAATATTTCCGGCCTCGGCAACTGCATTGTCACGCAATGGATTGACGGTGAGAGTCTCGCCGATTTATTGCAGAGCCTTCCCGACCGGTCGCTGAGCTTGTCGAAGCGCACCGGCCATCGGTCTTTTCGGCGCTTCGACAGGCTCGGCTACCGAAGTAAAGATTTCATTACCAAGCCTGTGACCAGAAAAATCCTCCTCGAACTTTGCGATGCCCTTGAGTACCTGCACCGCAACCAGATCGTCCACCGTGATCTGAAACCAGGTAACATAATGATCACCAAAAACGGTCAGAATGTCAAACTGATAGATTTTGGTCTTGCCGATGCTGACTGGTATGCCGTACTCAAGAACCCGGCCGGTACGAGGGACTACATCTCACCGGAGCAGATGGTAGGGGAGAGCGTGGATTGCCGTACGGACATATATTCATTGGGCAAGATAATGCAGCGGATGGGGGTATATCCCCGAATCGCCGTCATCTGCGCCGCCAAGGATCGCGACAAACGCTACGGGTCGGTCTCGGAGGTTCGTTCAGCCATTTTGGAAAGGGAGAGACGCAGGCGTTGGTTCAGAACCGCTCTTGTCGTTTCGGTATTGGCTATGACTCTGTCATTCAGCATGCTGCTCCCTGGAATCAAGACCCGGAGCGAACGCCGTGCAGTGGATTCCGTATTCGAGCGAACCAGTTCGGAGATTAAGGAAGCCGGCTATTGATCGGTTTCCTCGCTGATGACATCCACCCTGTTCAGCCCCTCCTGGGTTCCAGCGATGTAGGAGAGGGTATATTCCCCGTTCCGCAGGATTCTAGGAATGTACAGCGGGTAGCCGATCATGAATGATTCCGCCTGAAACTTGTCTCCTTCAAGCAGTTTTGAATTCTCGGATTTGATGACCGTATAGTTGCTGTCTCCGTCGTACCTTAAATTTACAAGCCGGTTCGGAGCCCATCCGATGACCACCTCAGCCCCTTTTTTCAGATCGGATGAGCATACCTTCTTCACCGAGATGAAGTTGGACACATAGTGTCCGTCATTTATTATGCTTTGCCTGAACGCGCTGAAGTCCCGTTTCCCTATGTATTTTGACAGCACATTGAGGGTGGACATCCTCGGGGTAGGTTTCAAGGTCACATATCCCCACAGCCTTTTCAATGTTGAGGCTGAGATCAGTTCGCCAGACTCGTGTTCGACCACGACGGACAGAGCCTCGAAATCAGCGGACGTCGAAAGCCTTTTCCCGTAGCGTTTCTCGACTTCTGCGAGCAGATAATTCAGTTCCGGTACTATTTTAGCCATGTGTTGTGCATTCATTTTGACACGCAAAGATATTCATTTCGGGCATTTTGTTCAAGTTCATTTCGGTTCATTGCGCCAATATCTTAAAAACATATCTGATAATCTTTTTAATGCCTTTCAAATCAGTTATATTTGCAGGCACTATGTCAGTCTCACGAGTGTTTTTGATGTTCATGTCGCTATGCGTCGGGTTTGCCTCCTGTGTGAAGGATCCTGACCCTTCGCTTCATTCCGCTCCTGAGATTTTAAACACCACCTTTAGCGTCGAGGGTCTGGATGTCCAACTCCGGTGCTGCGTGTCGCGGAGTGACAACATCAAAGGATGTGGTTTCTATTTCGGAGACAGCATGGATGCTATGGAGCGTTTCAATGCTGAGAACCTTTCCGGCAACGAGTTTTCAACTACAATCTCGGGCTTGGGCTGTGGCGAGTACTTTTGCCGCTCGTTCGTCTCCGGCGGAGATGACAACCGGTTGTCGGAGATCCACCGGATCGATATAGAGCAGCGGATGCCTGTCCTGTCCATCAACTCTTTGTGTGTTAGGAACGGAACAGCCTTGGTCTTTGACTACTCCGTTGAGGATGTCTTCAGCGGGGAGATGATAATCTGTGGACTGTGCTGGAGTCTTTCCCCGTCACCGACATTCGATTTGACGACCAAGACTATGGATGGTTCTGAATATGGAGACAGGACGGTGTCGGTCGAAGGGTTGACGATCGGACAGACCTATTATTTCCGAGCCTATGCTGTCAATGCGAAAGGCACCGCTTATAGCCAGGAAATGGAGGTGGTGATCCCGATGCCGTTCGAGGACAAGACATTGGCCGATTGGATGCTTGCCAATTGGGACAAGGATTCCGACGGGCTGATAAGCTTCGAGGAGGCTGCTCTTGTGACCAAGATCGACATCCGTTCGGACGATGTCAAGTCGCTGAAAGGGCTGGAATATCTTCCGAATCTTGACACCGTCCGGTGTCGCGGTCTGTCGTGCGGTCCTGAGGGGGGCAGCGGTACCCTTGCATCAATCGATCTTGGCGCGAACGATCACGTCACTTGCCTGGATTTGTCCAATAATCACATTGAGTCATTGACCCTGTCAGGAGCTTCACGTCTCACGTCTCTTGTTCTTTCCGGTAATGTGGAACTGAAGACGGAGGCCTTGACATACAGCTTGGCATCCTTGCGGGATCTCCGTTCGCTTGACATCACCGGTTGCCGGAATCTGGCGCCGGATCTGTCTTTGTTCCCTTCACTTGAGGAATTTCACTATGACTCCCGCTCTGGAATTAAGGACAATGAAAAGTTGTTCCGTCAGAAAAGCGGCCTCCGCCGGCTTTACGCCGGGGATGCCCTGAAGGATGGGGACAAGATCTACCTGCTCTCTGATCTGGAACTCCTTGACTGCGCCGGAAGTCCTATTCGTTCTTTGAACTTGCGCTATAATGTCAAGTTGAGGACTCTTGACCTTGATGGTTGTGACGATCTCTCCTTCCTGGATCTGAACACGAATCCGAAACTTTCCGAGCTCCACTGCCTCTGCAAAAGCCTCATGCGTCTGGAACTGCTTGAAGGACATGAGATTGATGGCATCAATGTCAACCTCGGCCAGCACAGGCATATTCCTGAATCTGTCGAGATTGTCTACACTCCACGCATAGAAGACAAGGTTTTCAAGCGGTTTATCCTCAACAACTACGACTTCAACTATGACTCTTTTGTCTCTTTGGCGGAGGCGGCGGAAGTCGAGTCCATGAATATCCCGCCGGATGAATATTCCGGAATAGCATCGCTCTATGGAATCGGGATGTTCACGTCGCTTAAAGGTCTGAATGTCTCGAGCCAGGGTCTCTTGACGGAGCTGGATCTTTCCAGGCAGGTCTCTCTCACAGTGTTGGTCTGCGACAACACCTCTGTGAAAACTCTCGATCTCCGTGATTGTCCGGTCTTGGTGTCGCTCTATGCCCAGAATACATCCTTGGAGTCGCTTGACCTTTCCCGCAACCCAGCCCTGAAGGAGGCATACCTGTCCGGCTCTCCGATCAAGACCCTCTACCTCACCGCCGCCCAGAAAGCAAACCTCCGACTGATCTGCGACCCCGACACTCAGGTTGTCATTGTTGACTAGGAACTTCTTTCACACGCTCCACATAGACAATCTTCTTTCCCGGAGCGAAGCACCCGACAACGGAAAGAATGAATCCGAATATGCAGGCGATAAAAGATAATCCGAAGACCGCATCAATGGATTCCGTAAAGTCAGAGATGTTTTCCCCCGCATCGAATATGGAAGCGAATTCTCCGATAGAGTTGAGGTCATTGATGAACGGTTCGATTTCCGCATAGCCAACAACAAAAAGATATCCCAGTACACTGAAAACAATAATGCCGATGATAGATAAAACTCTCATATTCAGAAAATTGATTTAGTATGATTTGTAAAGATGTTATTGCTACTTGATTTCATGTAAGTATTTCTTTGCAAAGGTCTACTTTAGAATTATGAATATCAAGTTCATTCAGGTTCATGTTACTCTTGTCTCATGAATGTGTTGGAATTGAAACATGGTGGTTTATTGTTCCTTTTTTTTGTCTATGAACCTGCACTGCACCAGGTAGATACGAAAAACCGGAGGCTTGAGGCACTCCGGTTCAGGGAATATTCAAACATCAGTTCATTGATGTTTGGCCACGATCCTTGCTATTGAGCCTCAAGCCATTCGATGACGGTATTATCGAACTCCTCGTTATTTCCTAGGTCGTAATTAGTCTTTCCATCAAAATAATCAGAAACGTCAAAAATGGCTTCAACCTCATCTTCATCACCAGAGCAATTTTCTGATTGCCGGCACACCTTGGCACCATCTTCGTCCACCTTGAGGAAACATCCTTTGTATGAACCGTCATTGATCATTCCGATTAACGTACCGTTAAAGACTGAAAATTGCTTTGTTTTAGCATCGACTTTCCCATAAAAATTGTATTCATATCCAGGACCTAAATAGAGGTAGAAATATAGGATGTCACGAAATTCTGATGACGGATAAAGTGTTATGTATGTGCTGTTTATTGCGCAGATGCCAGAATATTTATCGAATATCTGTGAAGCGGATAGCAGTGGTATGCATTCCTCCTTTTTGCTTGGGATGTCAAATAACAGTATAGTTTGATCTCCACGTTGGCCGAGTTCTCCGTTGCGTGCGGTTATCACGTCCCATTTCTTGTCCGTGCCAACGATGAAGCAATATTCCAGATCCTCACAGTAAGCGAATTCTGGATCATCATATATGTAATATGTCTTTCCATCACTCGTTTTTGTGCTGGCACATTCAGCGTCATCTGTGATCTCTGAAAGATCTTCGGTCTCTTCGGAAACAGAGTCATCCTCATCACCCTTTTCAAAATCTCCAAAGCCCTCCTCGATGCAGTCATAAAGCGATGATGATGCTTTGTGGCCCAGCATGGACGAAACCGGCAACGCGATAACGCTGAGCCCGACAATCACCATTATCACCGTATCAAGCCAGTTCCATTTTGACTTGGCTCCGTCGCTCTCGCCCTTCTTGCAGAGAAGAACCAGAAACCAGATCGCCCCGACCAGAGGAACCATCGAGATGAGTATCCACCATCCGCTCTTGCCTATGTCGTGCATCCTCCTGACATACAAAGCTAGCGTTGGGATGAACAGCGCGAGTCCGAGCAGCAGCGATATTGCCGCCCCGACCAACGGGTTGATGAGAGAACCGAGCATACTCGCCGCTATTGCTATCAGGAAATTACAAAGTACGAACAGCCAGAATTCCTTCCTGCTGCTCTTCCCTTTGAAGTCCGCATAATGATGCCCGATGGCATCAAAGAAATAAGTGCTGAAAAAACCTTTGTTCATTGTGTGTGAATATTATCAATTGTGCTTTTTGATGGGAACTGTTGAATGTATAAGTTATGTAGTGCCTAAATTGACGAAATCGTTCGTGTCACCCAGAATTTCGGAACCATCTTATTATCTTCGTGCCAGTATAAGATAATGGTTTTCCATCGGTTCCCCTCAGTTTCTTCTATTTTAGCATAATATGAGTGGTATATATCTTCTTCTCCTGACATCTTTTTCCCGACGACCGCTTCGAATATCTCATGCGATGTCAGATAGGATTTGTTCCATTTAAAGATATAATAGCTGTCGTTGTCGCCGATTGTTAGAATATTATTGTCAAGGGAATAGGATACTCTGTCTCCGAGAACATTAGTAATTCGGCCTTTCGAATCTATATCCATGTTGAAAAAATCCCGCTGGTCCCCATTCCAGGCATAGCAATGCCATCCTTTTTTGCCATCCAGAGTTTGTTTTAGCATAATAAACGCTATGGAAAAATCATCACGACATATGTTTGACCAATCATTTTTTCTCAGCTCTGCATATACAAGAGAGTCTGGTTTCGATTTAAAATATAATACGTTATGGACATATATGCAGGCAGAGTCCACTTGTTTTACAATAAAGTACGTTTTTTTTGAATCGCTAAGTACATAATTGCCGAATTTGTAACTGTATTCAGTCTCTTCAATGATGACATTGCTTTTTTGTATGTCATCAAAAGACAAATCTTTCAGATAGAAGAGTTCTTTAAGGTTATTATACCCATGTGGCCATTTTAGTCCGTGGTCTATCAGTAGAATGTTGTTCAGCCTCGTCTTGGACGGATTGACCTGCTGCCCCATCATAGTGACCTGAGTCAGGCAGCAGATGATTGCTAATAATAACTTTTTCATTGTGATATGTTTATTATGTATATGAATCAATTTCTGCTGGCTTAATGTCCAATTTGCGGATTATCTCTGTAAACGCATCTATATTGGTTCTCATAGGAATAGGAGTCTTATTGTTCTCATCATATAGAACACCAAAGTTCTCTTTGTCTTTTTCTGAATATGCAAGTAAACGTGAAAGCACAATCCGGCCATATTCATCGAAGTATCGTGAGATTGTACGACGATATGCTCCTCCCGGATACGATACTCCTTTGTCATAGTAAGCCAATTGCTCTACAATAATGTTTGAACAAAAAGATGCGCTATCTTTCTGACTCTTATAGAAATCGTAGTCTTGAATGTCTTGTTCCGGAATAGGTTGCCTTGTCTCGGTCTTTCCATTCAGAACAATTTCCTCTTTGTTTGTCTCGAAGTTCATAATACGATATCCAAGAACTTTGTATGCGCCAATATACCCCCATCCTCCACGACGGAACAAGAACACGATGTCGTTAACTTTGACTTGCTTTACCAGATTTGTTCTCCAATCTTCTTCATATTCCACAAGAGACAACTCATATTTGCCTTCCATAAAGGCACGTAACTGGTCGTAACCCAACATGCAGAAATGCCAGAATTGACCAGAGTATGTTGTTGGATTAATGTGGTCTGATGCAGGTTCGTTCAACTCCACTTTAGGTGTGACTGTTGGATTGGTTGCAGTGGCAGTAGGTACTGTCAGCTCTGTCTCTTCAGGTGGAGCAATTTTGAAACTATCCCAAAGTCTAAGAATCTTATCTTCGTTCTCTTCCTTGGTGCTTTCTTCAGGTGTAGTGTCCCTCAAATCCTCTCGAAGTATTTTAGTTATGACGGCAAATTGTGATTTGTTTATTTTATAAACAGTGCCCAGATTTTCCGCATTTATTTTTGCCTCGTGCATTTTGTTGATGCACTCTTCTATTGCTTCAATTCTATATGGCTTAATATAAAAGATCAGCTTGTTGAAAACTTCAGATCGAAGCTTGCGAAGTTCATCATTTGTAATGTCTTCATCTTCTAACGTTTCCCACATTGTCGAGATGAAGTTTGAATATACGTTGATCTTGTTTTCATAGATTTTTACGTTCTTTTCCTTTTCCTCTTCACTTTCACTTTGATTGCGTAGGAGCATTCTGGTAATGAACATTGTGAGTAAAGCGCCAAGGCATGCTGCCGTCAATTGGAACGCAAGATCGAATCCTGTGAAAATGCGATGAAATAATAGTAATCCAATAAACAGAAGTATCAGGATGACCAGCATTACCCACTCTTTTTTCATGATATCCGGTATTAGATTATTCATATGTCTCTTTTTTTTCGGCAAAAATGACAAGAAACTTAAAACGAATCAAGTTCATTTAGGTTCATGTTTGCCGAGCCCTTTGAAAAAGTCAGAATTGGATTCAAAGTGATCATACGAATCGCTTTCATGGCATAGTACTTCTGGTGTGGCTGGGGGCTGGATGTCCCTGAAAAAGTAGCCCGACAAGGAGAGGAATTTTCAGCGAATATGCCGCCTGAGTGTGGTACAGAGGTGGTATGGTTGAAAGTGTTTTGTAAAATCCGGCTGGTTGCCCAGCGTCAACTGAACCTGGGGTGTCTCTCCGTTTCTTAGTCTCTGGAGTTTCTTCTGCGTGGCGCACGATGGTGTGAATATCAGAGCGGCCATCACCATCACTGAGACAATGAAAGTTATCTTTTCGCGATTCATCTCTAGAACATTATCATCAATGAAACGGAGACATCATCCAACGCGATGAAATTCTTCGGGCTGGATTCCTGGATTTCCATGCATTTAAGACAATGGTACAAGGTGTGCTCGTAAAGCCGACCACCCCATCCGCCGATGCCGAAATCCAGATTGAATCTCTTGCTGATCATCCAGGTGTAACCGGTGGACAGCCCTATCCCATATCCGGTTCCCTCGTCAACGGCAAATCTCCAGATGCCTGTCCTTGAATATTCCGACCATTGTCCCTTGACTCCCATCCACCATCCGGAGAACACATACCACGGCCAATAACGGACTCCCGCGAAGGCGGTCTTTCGCTGATTACGGACGGTCAATCCTGATTGTCGTTGGAAACTGAACGGATTGTACCGCCCTCCGGCCTCAAAGGAGAGATGTCTGGAGAGACTGACACCGGCACTCAGATTGACCGTCCCATAGTCAGCCTAGCCAAGGGCGTTGGTTGACACGGACACATGTTGGGCCCTTGAAGTGACAGATATCACAAATAACAAGATGACGGCAAGCGCAGATTTTCTCATATGATATTATGACAAGAACTCCTGATTATCTTGTGTCTGTGATTCAGTAATCTTTTTGAGTCTTCCCTCAAGCAACTTCATTCTTTCGTCATAAAATGCGACAAAATCTTTGAAATCATAACTTGTTCCGGATGGAATAAGCTGCGTTTCAATATTGATGTGATTATTCTTTATCCAGTCGCTTAGTGGAGTGTCATTCTTTGACTCATTCAGTCCCGAGTTGAGCAGCTGGAGATTCACCACGCTGTTCCAATATTCAGGGTTTGTGAAGTATTCCGATGGAATCTTATCTTCAGAACCAAAGAACTCAATAAGCCTTTCTTTGGAAAATGAAATCGCCGGATGCAGGTGATCCATGTGATAACGGTCATTCTCAAAACTCAGATGGCTGTAGAGAAGAGACAGTATCGGATAACATGCGGAACTGTTTTTCTGAGTCCTCAGTATGTTCTTGATGAAGTCGTCATCAAAACTGAAGTTTCTGTCTTGCCCCTTAAACGCGTTTATTATATCATCAAGCGGGAATATGTCACCGGAGTGGTTTTTGAGAACATTTCTGATTTTGGTTAATATCGTGTCGGTTTGTCCACCGAACACTCCTTTGAGAAGCGCTATACACAACCATTTGCGCATATTCTCCTTGCATTTCAGATGCTCGGTCTTTTTCAAAAGAGTGCCTTCGATGTTGTTCCAATACACATAATAGATGATCGGTATGACTGCATTCTTTGCCCTGAGGCTGTCATTGTTGAATCCCCAGACTTCGAGAAGCCGGAAGGATTGCAGAATACATTCCTTTATCCTTTTCCAATTTGTACTGAAAACGCTTACCGTGCTTGAGTCAAAGTTCTTGACATTGAATTTGATGTTGTCGTTGAAAAGGACCAGGCAGGTTTTTAATATGAAATCCTCACTGATCATGAAACCAGGCTTGCCGATACCAAAGACATCGGTGACCAGATCAGAAAGAGATTTTCTGGCGTCAGACCCATCTTCAGTAGTCCAATTCGCAATAGTGATTGACATAAGCAGATTGGAGAAGCTAAGAGGAGTTCCGCCACTGTTTGTTCTGATGAATATGTCCAAGACGGCGTCAATGTCCTGTTTTTCTTCCAGATAATAATTGATGAGTTTGTCTTGGTGAATGCGTTGCATCAGGGTTGACAAAACCTTTCCCTGATTCTCTTTAAGGTTATGCTCAAGTACATATCGTACGATGTCATTAACACTCGTGATGCAGAGGATGTCGCGCACCGGAAACCAATAGTCGGTGTCGTTATCCTGATTTCTTTTGTATTCGTCTTCTGTCAAGAAGCGGAAGTCGTATGCCAAGTCCAGATCATTGTCAGAGTCATTTGAAAGCCCTGAATTAAGATTGAGGTACAATCGTCTTGTAGGGAGTGCATCTTCATTGTCCGCCCACCATTTCCGTGGCATTTTGTAAGCGTAGGTACCCTTTAGCCCAAGATACAGACTGGTAAGACGTTGCTGTCCATCGATAACGGCAAAGAAATCAGGACAGCCAATCGCGTCAAAGTCAGGGTTGTTAACCTGAAAGAACTCTCTGTAGGCGGAAAGGAATTTGTAAAACTTAAAGTCCTTTTTGATGTCCGCGTCCTGAATGTGCCAGAACATGAATGAGTTTATAGGGTACCCTCGCATGATGCTGTCAAACAAAGTCTCTATCTGGGATGCGGACCAGACGAATTTCCTCTGAATGGAAGGTAGCAGATACTCTTGACGATCAATATGGTCGATAGCCTCCTTGATTGAAATGTTGTTTTGATATCCTGATGACATGATGGTGTATTTTATTTAATGATGGTTATTATATCAATGATTAATAAACAGAAAATTACTCTTTAACGCAGCGGGTAGAGAATCCATCATCTTTATTTGGATGTCCTATATTAGAATTCCATAAGCCATATGCCACGGCATCTGATCTTAAAAAAACGACCCATGGCAAAACGTCTTTATGAATATCGGATGACCATAGATACGCTGCTTTATCTTTTTGGTATATGATGCCTTCATAGGCTCGTCCTGCATATGGAATAAAAATTTTCGCGATCGCGGTGGCGTACGGTGTTGTGCCCGAAAGCCATCTTCCAAGTTTTCCATCCACTTCCATAATCTCGGAGTAGTTGCTTATCAGTGATTTGCACTCATCTCCGTTTGGAGTTCTCCAACCATCGGGACATGCGGTTTGGGCATCGTCGAAGTTATAGTATTCTCCGTAATCGTTGATGTTTTTTGCTCCGACATTTACAGGAGCCCAGATAACTCCATCGATGTTGACTCCAGGTCCAAAATTGATTCCGTTTTTATCCACATAATCCAATCTCGGGGTTAAATTGATATATTCTGATAGTTTTTCATTGATACCGTCAGAGATTTTAAGACGTGCGCTGACGGATTGAGCCCCGTTGAAAAAAGTGTCATCAAGGCCGTTGGCTGAGACTGTGATGTCGAGAAGGCCATCGGACGCATTGGCTCCCGCTATCTGGAGGTTAACGAAGTCACCGGCAGAAGCGCGGGTCTTGGTATAGAGCGCTTTTGCGGAGAGGGCGATGTTCCAGTTGGCTGCAAGTTCCTCGGCCATGCTTACAGGTTGGATCTCGAACCTCAATGTGAATGTGCCCGGGATGATGGTGGTGCCGGACATTGTGTAGGAAACGTTCTCGACGCCGTCGGCGTAGGTCGGGACATGTGAGATGGAGACCATGCAGCCGATTATGTTGGAGAGTTTGTCTTTCAGGGTGTTGATCTCGTCCTGAAGGGCGCTGATCCGAGACTTGATTTCGGACAGGGAGTCCTCGAGGATCTTCACGCGGGTGTCGAGGGCATCGATACGGGTGTTGATCTCGGAGACTTTGGTGTCGATTGTGGAGTTCAGCTCGCGGACCTTTGTGTCGATCTTAGTGGTGATTGTGCCGTCATATTCATTGATGGCGGAGGTGATGGCCTCCTTGTAGGCCTTGGTGATGTCCTCGGTCGCCTTGGTGAGGTCGGAGCGGAGAGCCTCGATGGCGGAGGCGTTGTCGGAGGCGGTCTTCTTTACGGTCTCAAGCTCCTTGGTCAGATTGTCGATCAGGGTGCGGTTCTCGCTCTCAGAGGAGCCAGGGTTGAGGTTGTTGATGAGGCCTTCAAGGTATTCCTTCTGGGCTTTCAACTGAGCCTCGAGGTCGGACTTCTGCGCGTCGAGCTTGGCCTGCGTCTCGGCGATGGTCCAGTAGGAGTCGAACCTGGAGTTCACCCACGCCTTGAGGGATTCCTCCAGTTTGCCGATCTCCACCCTCATCTCGGCACGGTAGGCCTCGGTCACTTCGGTCTTCGCGGCGGAGATGGCGTTGGTATATTCATTGGTGATGGAGGTTATGGCATCCTCGATCTGCTTCCTGACGGGGGCGATGGCGGTCTCGATGTCGGACTGCCACTGCGTCTTGAGTTTAGTTTCCATCTCCGAGAGGGAGTTCGTCAGGTTGGCGATCGTCTCCTTTATAGAGGTCACGTCGGAGACTACCTTTGAATATTCCTCAAGGGTGACGAAGGTGGCTGACGCCCAGTCCTTTGTGGAGGAGATCTGCTCGGTGACGAAGGTCCTCAGTTCCGTGACCTTGGACTCGATCTCCTTGCTCTTGGTCTCCAGAGTGGTGACAGTCTCGTTGAGCAGGGTGAGCTTCTCGGTCATCTCTGTGCGCAGCGAGGTGAGTTGTGAGACGACATCGGCCTTGGCATCATAGATGGACTTCACGAGTTCCTCCTTCATTGCGCTGTCGCTCGCCTTCGCGTCCTCAATGGCCTTGTCGAGAGCGGTCTTCACCTCGTCAATCTTCTTGTCGGCGGCGGCGATGGACTCCTTCAACTCCTCCGACGGGGACTGGATATTCTTTATATATTCCTTGAGCTCCTCATTGGTCTTCTGGAGGTTCTCTATCGTGGCGTTGATGGCGGTTATCTGCTCGGTGACGGTGGTTATCCTGTCGCCGAGGTCCTTGATTGAGATGTCGTAGCCGGACATCCTCTCCTTCAAGGCCGCCACCTCGTCCTCCAATGTCTTGACCCTTTTCGTCAGGGCCTCCATCGCGTCGTTGATGGCATTGACCTCATCGGTGATGCGGTTGTTGACCTCAAGGACTCTCTCGGCCACCTCATCGGTCAGTTTGCCGTCAAGTTCATCTATCGCTACCTTGATGGCATCCTTGTAGGCGTTGGTAATCTCGGACTTGGTGTCGAGAAGGCTTTTCTCCAGGGCGGTGATGCGCTTCGTGTTCTCGGCTATGGCTGCGGCGTTATCCGTGATGGCGGACGCATTCCCAGCAATCAACTTGGCCTGCTCAGCGATGGCCTTGGCGTTCTCGGCGATCCTCTCGGTGTTCCGGGCCACGGCTTCCGAGTCTATGGCGCTCGCCTTCAGCGCGGCTATCGCCTTGGAGTTCTCTTCGATTGCCTTCCTATTGGCTTCGATCTGCGCCTTGTTCTTGTCGATCTGGACCTTGTTCTCCGCTATCTTCCCTTCGAGCACGGTCTGGAGGTTTGAGATCTTCTCTGAATATTCGGTCTTGACGGTCTCTATCTCCTTGACTATAGTCTCCTTCTCGACAGTGGATGTGGATATTTTGCTCTCTAATTCACTCACCTTTGTGGTCAGTTCTGTCTGGAGGATGCTGATCTGGTTCTTCAGTTCCTCGACAATCTTTGTGTTGTCGGTGATCTGCGTGGTGTTGTTGACGATGGTCTGCGAGATCTCGGAGATCCTGTTCGTGTTCTCGATCACGGTCTGGGAATATCTCTTCACCTCCTCGTTGACGGTTGTCAGCTCGTCGCTGAGGTTCGTTATGAGGGTAGTGTTGTTCGTGATCTTCGTTGTCAGGTCTGTGGACAACGCGCTGATGAGCCCTTCGAGATAGGACTTCTGCGAGGACAGCCGTCCCTCCAGTTCGGCCTTCAGGGCCTCCAGTTTCGCGTCCGTCTGCGAGATCGTGTAATAGCCGGTGAGCGCGCTGTTTACCCATTCCTTGAGGGACTTCTCAAGCCCTTCGATTGAGGCCTTGATCTCAGCCTTGTAGGCCGCCTCTATCTCGCTCCTGACTGTCGTGACGGTGGCGTTGATGGTCTCCGAGACAGACTTGACGACTTCGGCGGCGATCTGGTCACGTATCGGCTCGATGGCCTTCTCTATCTCCTGGTTCACCCTTTCCTTAAGGTCTTTCTCCAAGGCCTCTACTGAGGAGTTCAGGCTCTCTATGCTCTTCTGGATGGCGGTGACGCTCCCGACCACGGAGTTGTACTGGTCGATGGTGGCGAATGTAGTCAATGCCCAGTCTCTCGTGCCGGAGTCCTTTCCATCAACATAGTCTTTCAAGTCATTGATCTTGCCTTCCAATTCAGCATCCTTCGCTTTTAGCGTCTCGATGGTCTGATCAATCTTGTCCAGTCTGTCTTCGAGGCTTGATTTGACGGACTCCAGCTTAGAGAGGATTTCCGAACCGGAGGCACCGATCTCCTCCCTCAGGGCCTTGATCTTTCCGTCAACCTCCCCGATAGCCTTTTCCAGGTCGGAGGACGATTTCTGTAGGGCCTCTATGTAGCCTTTCAGTTCCTTGTCAGTCTGCTCCAGTTTCGGGATCGAGGCGTTGATCTGGGTGATCTGCTGGCTGATGGTCTTGATCTCGACATTCTCGATCTGGTCCAGTCGGCCTTTGATGTCCCGGATGTCTCTTTTGAGGCCTTTGTGACACCCTGCCAGAAGCAAGGTCAGGGCAATCAGTATGCCCAATGAAAAATACTTTTTCATGTTCTTTCGCCAATATTATTGAACTTATAACAGGTCATATTTTTGACAAAAGTGGAAATAAACTTAAAACGAATCAAGTTCATTTAGGTTCATGTTTGCCGAGCCCTTTGAAAAAGTCAGAATTGGATTCAAAGTGATCATACGAGTCGCTTTCATGGCATAGTATCATTGGTGTGGTTGTGGACTTGTGACAGCAGGAAGGTCGCTAGGTAGGAAGAATTTTGCATACGTAAAAAACGTAATGTTAATTGCGTATTATGGGCTAATATGCTATCTTTGTCAAGATTGAATAAGATACTATGCTAAAGAATCCATTCATTACTTATGGTTATGAGGGTCCGGAATATTTCTGTGACCGTGTACAAGAGACCGAATCTTTGACGGGACTGCTTCAGAACGGGAATAATGTGGTGTTGATGTCACCACGCAGGATGGGAAAGACCGGACTCCTGATGCACAGCTTCGGTCAGGCGGAGGTTGCGGAAGAGTACAACACTTTTCTGATTGACATCTATGCGACAAGCAATCTGCAGGATCTTGTGTTCTCTATGGGCAAGGCGATACTGTCGCAGTTGATGCCTCGTGGCCAGAAAGCGTTGTCCCGGTTTGTGAAGACGGTGTCGTCTTTGCGTCCTGTGATGTCTGTGGACATTATGGGAAATCCAAATTGGAGCATAGAACCGTCACGCTCTGAGGAACCGTCATATTCCTTGGATCAAATATTCAAGTACCTCAGTGAATCTGACAGGCCGAATATTGTCGCCATAGATGAGTTCCAACAGATCGTGTTTTATCCGGAAAAGAATGTCGAGGCGGTGTTGCGTACACTTATTCAGAGGTGTAAAAACACTGTATGGGTGTTTTCGGGATCATCAAGGCACCTTCTTTCGGAAATGTTCATATCGCCTGCAAGGCCATTCTATGCTTCGACGACGGCAATGAGCCTGGAGAGCCTTCCTTGTGATGCATACGCCGATTTCTCACAGTCGTTGTTTGGTCGATATGGCAAGAGTGTCGAGCGTGAAGTTCCCGAATATGTTTACAAAAAGTTTGAAGGCGTGACCTGGTTTATGCAGCGGGTAATGAATAGGTTGTTTTCTGACACGCCGGAAGGCGCGGACTGCACACTGAACATGATTGATGTCGCTGTTAAAAGCATAATCGATGAGAACAGCAGCGTATACAGTGATCTTCTTTATCAGTTGACCGGAAGGCAAAAGGAACTCCTTATGGCAATCAACAGAGAGAAGAAGGCCACTGCGATAACCAGTGGTAAGTTTGTGAAGAAATATGCGCTTCAGAGTCCTTCGACCGTTCAGACTGCCATCAAGTCACTGGTTGACCGGCAGATCGTGACCAAAGACAAGGGCGTGTACGAAGTGTATGACAAGTTTTTCTCAATGTGGTTGGAGACACACATGTGGTAAAATTCGAGAGTGGGGAGCTCTGTGGTTTTTTGTCCGATTATTCCATGGCGAAACTCATCTCTTTGCAAACCACGGCCGTGAGGCAATGCCACAGACAAAAAGTACCCGGGGCAAATGAAGGCATCTTGCACCCGGGTACATTGTTTTCGGTTTATTCGGGTGCGAAAGAGGCATTTCCGCACCCGGTGGAGGCTAGTTCCAGCCTTGGATCTCGCCGCCGATCTCGATTTTGACTTTGGCAGGGTCGCTGTCAAGGATGATGTTGACGGAATGCTGGATGCCGGAACGGAAGACGAAACGGCTTTCCATCAGATAAGAGACATTGCTGGTAAGAACTTCTATCAGAGGCTGGCGGTTGTCTATGCGCTGAGGGACGATGATGGAGGAGAAGACAGTGTCGCTTTCCTTCTTCATCGTGATGGTCTGTGCCTTGCCGTAGTTGTCTTTCACTACGACTCCGCTGCCGAGATCCACAATCGCGTCCGTCACCGTCCCATGTACCTTGACGACAACATCTTTTGGCATGTCACCTTCGAAGACCTTGCCCTTGACCAGTTTGACGACCAGACGGCTCATCCTGTGGCTGAATGTAAGGTTGACGACATCCGGGTACTTGACACCGGCCTGTTTCGCCCAGAGGAAGTCCGAGGCCTCATAGCCACCGAGCGCCCTCGATGTCTTCGCCGTAGTCTGATCTGTGGCGACAGTGAAACGGTACTCGTCCACGGATGCCGGTTTGGCGTAAGGGTAGTAGCCATAGACATCGTACTTCACGCCCTTGTCCCAGTAGAGGGTCGGTGACGTGGTCCATGAGGAACCGTTAAATCTGAGCGCAGCGTTGTTGACCGCGTTACCTGACACCTGAAGCGGAACCGGTTTGTTGGAACTGTCGTACTCCGTCATGTAAAGCCCGGTCACATCACCACTTTCAAAGGCGTTGGCTGTGGCTCTGGTCTGTCCGGAGAACCCTAAATTGAAATGAACCTCAGTGCCGTCCTCAACCTTCGTACCCGATTTTGAGCATGCCGCGGCGAGAAGAATCATTGAAAGATAGAATATCTTTTTCATTGTATCATGCGCTATTTAAGAGTTGGACGTTTACCCATGAACACCGGCTCGTGCTGATGCGTTCCGCCGGACACCGAGAAACTGAACGGAGATGCCTTGGTGGCGGCCGTGGCGGTTTCAGGCAGATTCTCTATGTTGTCATTGGCCGCGAACTTCTCGAATGAATATTCCTCACCGGCATATTCCATGATTCTTCTGACAATCGCCTCGCGGCTGATGGTGCTGTAGTAAGGGGTCTCATTGTTCATGCAGCTGTTGTACTCCGAACGATAAACCCCGCGCGAGTGCATGAATCCTCCTTCGTAGATATCTACGATCTTGCCGTACTTCTCATCGAAGATCAGGTGGCTCCATGGCACTTCATCCATCTTGCCGGTAAGTGACAGGTTCTCGTACCAGCCTTTGGCCTTGGCTCTGTTGAATTCGTCAACGTGGCCACAGCAAGTACATGAGCAGGCGTCAATGAAAGCGTTGTGGTAGATGTACTCGTCGCCGAGCTTGCCGAATCCGTGTCCTCCGGCCTCGTGCTGGATGACTCCACGGAAATCCAGAGGGTAGCCATAGTCACTCACCGGGCAATAGGCGATGGCCTCTCCGCCGTCGTACATATAGCATATTCCTCCATATTCGCTAGTGTTAGGCACAATGATGATCAACGTCTTGTTGAGGTTCCCTTCGTTGACGGTAGGAGCCTTGCAGGCGTATTTGAATATTTCGTTGTAGTCGCTTTCTCCGTTGCGTCCGCCAAGGGTGACACCACCTTTCGCTGAAGTGTTGAACTTGTTGTAGATGATGGTGTTGACACCTCCGATGCCGGATTCCGGCGACACCGCTATTCCTGTATAGACGTTGAAATATTCCTTGTAGGTCTTGTATGGCTCGATGCTGAAGAAGTGACCGACCGCTTCCTGAATGTTCTTCATCAGAAGCCCTTCGCTGATGTCTTTTGCATTGAATCCGTCTCCGAGGAAGACAAGGTTGATCCCGTTGCCCTTTGCTGCTTTGTGGAGTGTGATGATTTCGTCTTCGGCGTAGGTGTAGTCATACTGGGTAAGGTAACATGTTGCCCTGTAGTCCTTGTCTTTGAGCTTGAAGACAATCTTTCCCTCGCGGTTCGAGCCGTGGGGCATCTGCTGGAATTCCAGTTTGAGTTGGGTCTTGCCTTTACCCTCTTTCTGGCTTAGTGTCACCCAATCAGGCATGCTTTCCACAACCCACTCGTCGTCAGCGTTCAGCACAAGGTCTCTCGTTACCTTGGTGTTCAATGCTGTAGCCACATTAGGCCTTATGGACAGATTTCGGTAGGCCGAGATACGCTTGAAGTCACTCCAACCTGGCGCGGCCTGGTACTGAATCACCGCGGATTCGGGCACTTCCACGGTGAAGTTGTCTTTGGAAACACCATCGAACGCACCTGTTTGAATATAAGGAGGAATAGTGCCCTTGCAGACGATCTTGTTGATGCCGAAACAATCCTCAAAGGCCCCACCACCGATATGATAGTTTGAATAACTTATTGTCTCAAGTCCTTCGGGAAGTATCAGACCTTCTATGCCGCGACATCCACTAAATGCGCCAGCGTTGATACACAACATGTTTTCCGGGATTTCAAGATTCCCGGTGAGCCTCCAGTTGTTTGCAAAAGCTCTGTTTCCTATGGTTGATAGACTTTTGGGAAGAGTGAGTTCTCCACTGAAGTCGCATCCTTCGAAAGCGCGGCTTCCGATAGACACTAAATCTTTTGGCAGAACAAGTTCCCCTCTAAATCTACAATCAGCAAATGCGGTTGCCTCAATTGCTATGATATCATCATGAAGGGTTAATGTCCCATTAAGTCCACTACATGCGTCAAATGCTCCTTCACTGATTGTCTTCAAGGATTTTGGGATTGTCAGACTTCCAGACAGTCCTTTGTCGTCACCAAAAGCCTGCCTTCCTATGAACTCGAGTTTTTCCGGGAGGTGAAGCTCTCCATACAACCCTCTACATCCATAGAAAGATAACTCACCAATATATTCAACATTATCAGGAATAACTAATTTGCAATTGAAACCACAATCACGGAATGCGCCTCCACCACTAGCTACGCCATTACCGCTGATGCGAATCAAAGAACTAGGGAGAGAGAGGCTGCCAGAGAGAGAACTGCACTCACCAAATGCGCCACAATCAATATCAGTAACACCTTCAGGTATGACAAGCGATCCAGTGATATTTGAACATCCTTGAAATGCTCCATAACCGATACGTGTGATGCTGTCAGGAAGAACTAAATGCAGAAGTGATTTTTTTCCAAGAAAGGCATGATGAGAAATTTCGTCATCGTTCCCACTGTTGTATGCGCTGGTGTCATAGCTTCCATCGTCTTCAAAGATTCGTCCACCTTCAGCAGCTTTAATCTTTACTTCTTTGAGATTTAGCGACTTAAGAATAGGCATCAAGTGTCTCATGACAGCAAAGTCTCTGGCGTTGATCATTCCAGTCAGTTTCAGGTTCTTGACCTTTGCTACATCCTTTCCCGCCGCCTCGATGCATTTGTCTAGTGTCCCCGGAGTCTCGACATTGATGACGATATATTCCCTCGTTGTGGCGTCGTGTGAGACGGCATCGTTCTCCCAAGCCGTGATGCTCTCGTCGCTTACCTTGAACTCGAAGTCGCCCGGCGCTTTCTTGTTGACGGTAATCGTGAAGTTGTGCTGCTTGGACGGAGCGAACACGATTCCTCTGCTGAACTTGTAAGGAATTCCGTCCACAGTGACGCTGATAAGAGGCGTCCCCTCGGCGATTTCCTGCGGCACGACCACGGCTCTGAAATCTTTCCCCTTTCTGTAAGGAATTATGTCCGTGCCATTGACCTCGCCGCTTGCCGTGACAACTCCTGTGGACAGGTCAACCATGGCTTTCCTTTTGGTGTTCAGAATGAGGACTTTCTTGCTCGCCTCTGACCACTCCGCGTCCGAGAATCCCGTACCTTTCACAAGGGTTACCCTGACTCCGGCCATTTTGTGTGCGAATGACAGGCGGACGATCCTGTCCGTCGGAGCGGCGTTCCCGGCCTTTCCCCACAGAAAGTCAGAAGCCTCGTAACCGCCGATTTTGCCGTTCAGCGCTTCCGTGCTCTGATCCTTCTGAACCTCGAAGGCATATTCATTGACATTCTCGACTGAGGTGTAAGGGTAGTAGCCATAGACATCGATGTGTGTCTCCTTGTCCTTCCAGTAGATGTCGCGCACCGGTGTCCATTTGTAGGCTGCCTCGTCGAATGTGAACTTGACGTTGTCCGCCCTGTTGCCGTTGTTCCTTAGTGTCCCGGCGTCGCTGCCATTATAGTCCACGATGTAAACACCGATCTCATCTTTGTCCGCGAAGCCAGAGTCGTTTGCCCTTGTCTGGTAGATCTGCGAGATCTCACCGGCGATGGTGATCAGTCCGGGATCATCGTTCGCGGGTTCCGGCTTGAGGTTGTCTTCCTCAAGGCAGCATGCTGCCAGCCCGATCATGGCCGCCACCGCTGTTATAAAGCAATATGTCCTTTTCATGAATATCCCTCCGCTCTATTCGACCGATCCGCCGTAGTCGATGTCGTCAGTCTCCCAAGGGCCGATGCCGATGTTGATGCCCTCGCCGGTGCGGTTGATCACAACCGTGCACGAGTGCTGCCTGCCTGATTTCAAGTCGATGGAGGTCTTCAATGAATATGAATTCGTGCCGACCTTGACCCGGACGAGTTCCGAGTCTGAGACTTTCTGAGGTACGACAAGGGCTTTGAATATTCCCGCTCCGACCTGCATGGGCTTCATTTCCGTGGCGCCGCCATCGGCGGTGACCGTTCCGTCAGCCAGATTAATGAGTGATGATGTCCTAAGTCCGCAGAGAGTCACTTCGGCGTCCTTTATGTCATCCTCTTTCCAACCGGTTCCAGCCTTTAACTTGACAATCAGGCAACTCATGCTGTGATTGACAGAGATGACCACCGGGTCTGGAGTAGGGGAGACCCCGTCAACCTTTCCCCACATTAGATCCGACACCTTATAGCCGCTCTCTGTGCTCTGGTTTGGGCTGATCTGGAACGGGAACGCTGTGATTGATGACACAGAGGACGTGTAAGGATAGTAGCAGTAGAAATCCGCCTTTGTGGTCGCGTCCTGCCAATAGATCTCCTTTCCGGCGTTCCACTTCGCGCCATCGAAAGTGAACTTGCTGTTGTCCACATGGTTCCCGTTAAGTTGGAGGCTGTTCGGCTCATTGACAACGAAGAGTCCGACATTGTCTCCGGTCTCGAAAGCATAGTCTGTCGCCCTTGTCATCGTTGTGGCGATCTGGATAGGAACCAATTCCGGTTCCGGTTTCGGCTCTGGGGTCGGTGTCGGCTCCTCAGTCTTTTTGCAGGATGCCAGCACCGCCAGCGTCATGAGGATCAATGCGGGTTTCATTGCTTTATTCAATTAGTATTAGAAGCTGTTTTGATTCTTTTGTCTGAAAATGTGAGAGTGAAAGACTTCAGGCTCGACCGCTTCTTCCAAGGAAGACAGCGGTGCTATCTGGCTGAAGAAGCGGGATGAAAATGGAGTTTTTTCACATCAAAGAGCATTTCAAACAAATCAAACAGCTTCTTAGCAATCCTTTAAAAAAATAACTTGGTGATCTTTGATTGTCTTTTCTCATCAGTCATGTGCCACCGGCACAGTCCTTCTTCGAAAACAGATCTATCCTCGAAAATATTTTCTTAATCTGAGGCAACTTATTTTTTCATGTTACTTAATTATCTTGGAATTGACCGATGCCAATACCAAACGTAAAGTTAGCAATATAAATCGATAGAGTCAAGTTCATTTCGGTTCATATTCCTAATTTTGCAAGCCACGGCCACAGGACAAGGCCTCAGAGGCGTGTGCAGGGCAGAGTTGTGTGGCCTACCCGGCATTTGAAGAGAGGGTCAGCCACGGCAGTATAGGCTACGGTGGCGTGCAAGGCTGAATGGCGTGGCCGTGGTTTGCAAAAAGAGGTGCTGGGCATGAAAACAAAAAAGCCCACATCGCTGCGGACTTTTTTCGGTTAGTTAGTAGTGTATTACCTTATTTTGAAAGAAGGTCATAGTCGTTAGAGTGTGATGTATCTCACATTTCCGATGACAAAAGTAGTCAAAAAAAACGTTTAAACAAGCCTTTTTCCGGAAAACTTTTAAACGTTTTACGTTGATAACTATCTTCTCCATTGATTATCAATGTTTTCCAATGGTTATTCGTCAAGCGATTTTTTTCAGGACCTTCTCTTATTTTACGATCGCCTGATCGTGCTTTCCGCCGGTGTCGCCGAGCAGTTCCGGCCGGAGAAGCCTTGTCCGCTCAAGAGCCTGCTCGTCCTGCCATTCGCGGATGAGTTTCGGATTTCCGCTCAACAGGACCTCAGGAACCTTCCAGCCTTTGTAGTCGGCCGGGCGGGTATAGACAGGAGGGGAGAGGAGGCCGTCCTGGAAACTGTCGCTGAGGGCAGAGGTCTCGTCGGACAACGCTCCCGGAATCAATCTCACGATGGAGTCCGCCAGCAGGGCCGCCGGGATCTCGCCGCCGCTGACCACATAGTCGCCCACGGAGATCTCGCGGGTCACCAGATGTTCCCTGATCCGGTGGTCTATTCCTTTATAATGGCCGCAGAGGAGGATGAGATTCTCCTTCAGGGAGAGCTCATTGGATATTCCTTGGTTCAGACGCTCGCCGTCGGGTGACATGTAGATGACTTCGTCATATTTCCGCTCCGCCTTCAGCTCGTCGATCATTTTCTCCACCGGCTCGATCATCATCACCATCCCCGCGTCGCCGCCGTAGCAGTAGTCATCTACCGTGGCGCGCGGGCCGAGGCCATATTTCCGGATGTTGTGGACGTGTATTTCGACCAGACCTTTCTTGATCGCCCGCCCCACGATCGAGTGGCTCAGCGGACTGTCCAGAAGTTCCGGAACGACTGTAAGAATGTCAATTCGCATAGAATATTGTTTTTCCTTTTTGCAAAAATAGGGTTTTTAATTGTTTTTTTAGGTATATTTGCGGATATGTTGAAACTCTTATAATTAAACTGCTTTATGAGTGAAGGTAATATTCCTGAGGTTAATGTGACCCCAGATGTAGAGGAAGCTCCAAAGGCTCTCAATGAGAATGTAGAAGATCTTAAGGCGCAGGAGGTTGCCGAGGAGGTCGCTGACAAGGCTGAAGAGGCCCCACAGGTTGTGGAGAATGCGAATGAAGGAGGCGAGGAAGCCGTTCAGGCCGAGGAAGGCGGAGAGATTCCGGCTGATCTCGGAAGCCTTTCGTTGGCTGAGTTGTCGGACATGTTCGACAAGCTTTCCCAGGCCGACGACAGGATGAAGAGGTACAAGGAGGCTGAGGCCATCAAGTCCGCTTTCTACAAGAAACTCTCAAAAGAGAAGGCCGAGGCCGGCTTTGGAGCGAAGGTTGATGAGCCTTCGTCAAGGGAGGATGTGATCGATGAGGTCGCCCCTGCGGCTCAGACCGAGGAAGTGAAGGACAATCCGTTCGAGGCCATGGAGACCGCCTTCAAGGGTGTCTATGCCAACTATAAGAAAGAGCGTGCTGAATATAATCGCCAGCAGGATGCCCAGAGGGAGGAGAACTTCGCCCGGAAGCAGGCTGTCATCGAGGATCTTAAGAACCTCGTCGAGAAGCAGGAGGATGTGAACTCCACATTCCCGGCTTTCCGTGAGCTCCAGAACCGCTGGAGGGAGATCGGTCCGGTTCCGGCCACAAAGTTCCGTGACCTGAACGACACCTACCAGTTCTACGTGGAGAAATTCTACGACATGGTGAAGATCAACCGCGACCTGAGGGATCTCGATTTCAAGAAGAACCTTGAGGCCAAGGAGGAGTTCTGCCAGGCCGCCGAGAGACTTTCCGAGAACGAGAATGTCGTCGAGGCTTTCCGTGAGCTCCAGAAGCTCCACGAGCAGTGGAAGGAGTTCGGCCCTGTGGCAAAGGAATATCGTGATTCCATCTGGGATCGCTTCAAGGCCGCCACAGCCGTCATAAACAAGAAATATCAGGCCTACTTCGAGGGCCAGAAGGAGAAGCAGCAGGAGAACCTTGCCGAGAAGACCAAGCTCTGCGAGCAGGTCGAGGCCATCGCCGAGAAGGAAGTCAAGTCATCAAACGAGTGGAACGCCCTCTCAACCGAGATCGAGGATATTCAGAAGAAGTGGAGGACCATCGGATTCGCCACCAGAAAGGAGAACCAGAAGATCTACGACCGCTTCCGCGCCGCCTGCGACAAGTTCTTCTCCCGCAAGAGGGAATATTACACCCAGTTCAAGGACTCGATGAACGAGAATATGGAGAAGAAGCTCTCCCTGATCGAGCAGGCCGAGGCCTTGAAGGACAGCAAGGAGTGGAAGAAGACCACAGAGGCTCTGATCGCCCTGCAGAAGCAGTGGAAGGAGATCGGCGCCGTGCCTCGCAAGAAGTCTGAGCAGCTTTGGAAGCGTTTCCGCGCCGCCTGCGATGAGTTCTTCAACGAGCGCGACAAGAACGCCAAGCCGGAGAATGACTTCCACGGCAACCTCAAGGCCAAGAAGGCTCTCATCGAAGAGATCAATGAATATGTCCTCTCAGGTGACGCGGCGGCTGACCGCGATGCCGCCCGCGCCTTCGCTGACAAGTGGCAGGGAATCGGATTCGTTCCGTTCAAGGAGAAGGAAAGCATTCAGGCCGCTTACACAGAGGCTATGCAGGCCAAGTTCCCGGATTTCTCACTCAGGGCTCCGAGACAGGGTGCCGGCAACAGTGGCAGGAACGGTGGATTCTCCAGAAAGCCGCTTAGCGAGAAGGATCGTCTTGTGCAGCAGTACAACAAACTCCAGCAGGACATTGACACCTACGAGAACAACATAGGTTTCTTCTCGTCATCCAAGAACTCCGCTCCTCTGATCCAGAAGATGCAGGAGAGGATCGACGCGGCGAAGCAGGAACTGAAGGATCTTGAGGCAAAGATCCGCAAGGCAGAGGAGAGCGAAGAAGAGAAGTAATCAAGAATGGATAAGAACACAATCACAGGTATTGTCCTGATAGGCTTGCTCCTGTTCGGCTTTACCTTCTATCAGAACAAACAGTATCAGAAACAGGCCGCCTATCAGGCACAGTTGGACTCGATAGCGTTGGTCAAACAGATTCAGGCCGACTCGATCGCCGCCGTTGAGGCGGCCCAGAGAATGTCCTCCGACACGGCTTCGGTCGCTCAGGTGGCCGCCGCTCCGGTGAGCATCTATAAGGATTCTCTCCTTGAGGCCGCTCATTCAGCGGAGGCTCAGATCGTTACCTTGGCCAACGACAAGTTCGAGGTGGCTTTCACCACGAAAGGTGCGCAGCCATATTCAGTGAAAATCAATGAATATAGCAGCTACGGTGGTGGTGAGCTTTTCATCTTCAAGCCGGAGATGAGCCGCTATGACATTCAGGTCTATGCCGGAGAGACGATCAATACCGCGGACTTCAACTTTGTGGTCGCCGAGAAGACTGACACTTCGCTTGCGATGCGTCTGCCTTTCGCTGGTGGCGGCTACATCGAGCAGAGATATTCGATTGCCGAAGGATCATATTCAGTGAAGAATTATCTCTCGTTCGTGGGAATGGAGAATGTCATTCCTAAGAATGTGTTCTCGTTCGATGTGGATTATTTCGTGACCATGCCGAGGATGGAGAAGGGCTACAAGAGTGAGGTCCAGTACTCCAAACTTGACTACTATTTCAACGGTGAGAAGAAACCGGAGGCCATCGCCAAGGGCCGCAGCGCGCAGAAACGTGTCGATGCCAGGGTGTCTTGGTTCGCATTCCAGCAGCAGTTCTTCTCCGCCATCATGAGGTCTCCGCAGGAGTTCGCGTCGGCTGATTTCGCGCTGAACTATTTCCCTGAGGACGATGAGAGTCACAACCTGATGACTGGTGAGGCGCGTCTGAGGATGGATTTCCAGCCGGGACAGCACGAGACGGTGGTTCCGTTCGAGTTCTACTTCGGTCCTAACCACTTCAAGACCCTCAAGTCCTTCGACCAGAAGTACGAGAAGATCATCCCGCTGGGAGGTTGGCTCGTTGGTTGGTTCACGAGATTCGTTATCATTCCTCTGTTCGACTTCCTGCACAGGTTCATCTCCAACTTCGGAATCATCATCCTGTTGATGACCATATTCATCAAGATTGTCGTGCTTCCGTTCGCCTACAAGTCGTACTCCTCATCCGCCAAGATGCAGGCCATCAAGCCTGAGATCGACAAGCTGAGCCAGAAGTACCCTAAGCAGGAGGACGCTCTCAAGAAGCAGCAGGCTCAGATGGATCTATACAAGAGGGCCGGTATCAGCCCGATGGGCGGCTGTCTGCCGATGCTCCTCCAGTTCCCGATCCTGTGGGCGATGTTCCGCTTCTTCCCGGCTTCCATCGAGCTGCGTCAGCAGTCTTTCCTGTGGGCCGATGACTTGAGCGCTTACGATTCCATCATCGATTTCGGTACGAGGATTCCGCTGATCGGCGATCACCTGTCATTGTTCGCCCTGCTGATGGCCGTGTCAATGTTTTTCTATTCGAAGATCACGACCGCATCCCAGCCAGGAGCCGATGATCCTCAGATGGCTTCGATGCGCTTTATGAGCGTGTGGATGATGCCTATAATGATGTTCTTCATCTGTAACAGCCTCTCCGCCGGTTTGAGCTACTACTACCTGCTCTCCAACCTCATCACGATGCTTGAGACCTGGGTGATCAGAAAGTGGTTCGTGAATCCGGACGAGATTCTTGCCAAACTGAAGGCCACCGAGGGCAAGAAGATGCCTAAGAGCAAGTGGCAGCAGCGTCTTGAGGAGGCTCAGAGGATGCAGGCACAGATGCAGAGGGAGCAGCAGAAAGGCCGCCGCTAAGCCAGGCTAAATGAATATTTTGAATTTGTTTAGGTTTTGTTGTCTGAATTTTAGGAGTATTCTCTTTTATTTGACACTTTTAACAGGATTCCTGATTTAGGAGGGAGGGACGTAAACAATATTCAAATAATAAAGACTTTTTTGATTCCAGTAAATCCTTTACGGAATGATAGAAGAGAATCTTAACAATATCAAAAAGGAACTGCCATCGGGGGTTAAACTGGTGGCAGTTTCCAAATTCCATCCGTTCCCGGACATTCTGACCGCCTATCAGGCCGGCCAGCGCTGTTTCGGAGAGAACCGTCCTCAGGAGTTCGCCGCCAAAGCCCTACAGCTCCCGCAGGACATCGAATGGCATTTCATCGGCCATCTTCAGACCAACAAACTGAAGTTGGTTCTTCCGTATGCCTCTTTGGTCGAGTCTGTGGACTCCCGCCACCTTCTGGACCTGATCGACAACTGGGCCTCGGTCAATTCCCGGACCGTCAACGTCCTATTGGAACTCCACCTCGGCGCCGAACTAACCAAAGGCGGCCTCACCGAGCAAGAAATTGAATCCATCCTTGATGAATATGCCAATGGACGTTCCTACCAGCACGTCCGCATCCACGGCCTGATGGGAATGGCCACCCACACCGATGACGACACTGTTGTCGAGTCCGATTTCGCCCGCATCCAGTCCTTCAAGCAACGTCTGGACACCCGTTATCCCCAGCTGACCGACTTCACCGAGCTCTCCATCGGAATGTCCCACGACTGGCCCCTTGCCATCCGCCACGGCGCCACCATCGTCCGCATCGGCACCTCCATCTTCGGCCCGCGGCAGTATTGATCCCTCAGCCCTTTCCTCCTTCTCCCTTTCCTCCTTTTCTTCCTTCGCCTTTTCCTCCCTTTCCTCCTCAGCCCTTTCCTCCTTCTCCCTTTCCACCTTTTCTTCCTTCGCCTTTTCCTCCGCACGCCGGTCTCATCTGCGTTGGCTTCGGTGTGGCTTCATCTTGTGTATAAATCCTTCTTTCCGTACATTTCGTACACCAGTACCCATTGTGGTGTACCAACCGTGCCCCTCATCCCGTTCCGTACCGCAGAAGC
>ULUJ01073334.1_pt1 | contig 34382 bp, 29 predicted proteins | sample 1958381 | NCBI WGS metagenome assembly ULUJ01 (sample SAMEA4835757, study PRJEB28245) | human gut metagenome | biome: gut microbiome; material: fecal sample | place: Denmark | collected 2008 | reverse complement strand
CCTCGTCAAGTTCGACGACAACGTCCTTGACTGGAACCAGGAGCGCGAGGACAAGTTCTTCGACAACCTCCAGTCAATGAAGGAGGCTGTTCTTGAATATGTCAACAAGCACGTCAGCAAGCAGTCCAAGATCGGCGAGGTCGAGGCGATGAAAGAGGAGTTCGACAAGACCGCCACGCACAAGATCCGCCGCTTCAAGTACAAGGAAGGGGCGCAGAAAACTGGCGAAGGCGCTTCACAGGACTCTGAAAACAAACCCGAAGACAAGGCCTCTTCTCAGAAATAGCCTTTGAGAAAGGACATCACATAGAAACCGGATCCTTACCAATTCCGCTCGCGGTAAGGATTCGGTTTGTCGATTACAGGAAGGCCGGAGTCATTCTCGACCTTGACACAGTCGTGGATGCTGATCTCAGCGTCCGGCTTCCACTTTGAGAAATCATTGTCTTTGATGGTCACATCGCCGCAGAACTGCACGTCGATCACGGGCTGCCCAGGGAACAGCGGCGCATAAGACTTGGAATCAATGAATATGTTGTCAGAGATGTCGAGCGTTCCGACGCTTCTGGCATAGACAATCTGGCTGTCAAAGGTTGACACCGTGTTGCCTGAGAAAACCACACGGTTATGATAGTGGAAATCATTGCCCCTGGTCTTGGTAGGAATTTCGGGATCGATCTGGAGGATGGCCTGCGGGCCGTTCGCGCCGATGGCCAGATCCGTAAACTTGTTGTTTCTAATCACGATGTTCTTTGTCCTTCCGGACTCGTACCAGAAGTTGGCGTCGCCGCTGACACAGATTCCAGACATCTGCGAGGCGAAATCACAGTCCTCCACAAGCACATCGCCATAGGTCGAGAGCAGAAGGCTCCTTGCCCTGTTGTAGCGAACGGTGCAGTTCCGGATCGTGACATCCGCTCCTCTGGAGATGTTCTCAAGGGCTATGTTCATCGGATCCGCGACTCCGCCAAGATCGAAATCGGTCTCTATGATGTAGGCCTTGAGGTCGGACTTGTCGATGCTCCTGATCCTGCCGGAGCCGACCGGACGAAGATTGGACTTGTCCACAAAGCTGATCACGTCACCCTCGTCGGCGAACTGGTCCCCCACCTGCTGGAAATGGCCGAAATGAGCCCGTAAAGTATTAGATGACAGCACAGAATCCACAAGCATGTAGATGCCGTGGATGTTCGCGGCATCGTCAAGCATACTCTCAAACAGGCTGTTCTCTATCGTAATCTTTCCGTTGCAGCTGACAAAGTGGGTCGCGTCAGCGGAAGTGGTGACCATCCTCGGAGAACCTTCGTGAGCGGCCGTCGAGAAACCTTTCACCGTGATATTCTCTGAATATTCAGCGATCAGTCCCATCCCGCCGCTCCGGTAGATGTGGACATTCTCTATGTTTATATTCTTTGATGACAGCACTGCCATCGCCGGGAAACGTCTGTTAAGTCCAGTAGGCCCTTTGTCGTCCCAAACGCTTCCGACCGGAGGAACGTCCCTCGCGCTCAGGCGGGTGAATTCGATGATGCCTTCACCTATCTCCCGTGCTCCCATCTCACCGGACCAATAGCCGTGGTCGTAGGCGCAGGTATCGAAGAACGGCCTGTGGGTCTTCGGGTCGAAAAGGATGCTCTCCCCCATCGGATACTCCCAGTCATAACCTCCGAAGAAAAGCCTGTCGCCTTCGATACGGTACTTGGTGTCCGGGAAGACCTTGACAGTGAAGCTTCTGCTGACCGGATCGCTGGAGAGAACCGTCCCTTCGAAAGTCCAAGGATAGTCGTAATCGACCGACACACCCTTGATGGTGACATTGGATGACCCCTTGACGGCGAACGGCACCATGCACCCGTGGAACATGAAGTCGGAGCCGTCGCCTTCGATCGTGACATTACTCATGTCCTTGATCAGGAAGGCTACGCGCTTGTCACCGCTGTCGTTGTTCGAGAGCGTCAGGAACTCCCGCGTCCCCTGCTCCGGGTAGAACGGGTAAAGCCCCTTCCCGAAACAAATCCTCACGTTTCCTTTCGGGTTCGACTTCAGGATTTCAACGACAACCGGAGTGTAATCCTTGACATTAGGGTCGAAAGCGACATCTACGGTTTTCACTGAGCACGCCGTGACCGCAATGCAGATAGCGGCAGCCACAATCACGGAAATCTTACGCACGATATTCATTATCTCATACAATTTTCCGTAAACTTACAAAAAACATTCTGAAGTTCCACGTCCGACCAATGCTAAGGCATCATTACTACAGCAAAAGTCCCTTCTGGAATATTATCGGGTGAGAATAGCCACTCTTCCCCTCCCCCCCCCAAAAAAAAACAACGGATCTCCGACGCCACGGGGGCAATATAGCCGGTATTTCACCCGAGAACCTCAAAAAATTGAGCATCAAAAATCAAATAACATAACACTGAAACAGAATCATTTTATTATATTTAAGGTAAATTTGATATCGAAAAATCTATGGATAGATTAAAAATGCATACACAAGACATCGTGGATGTCAATGTTGGGATAATTGGAAAGTTGTTTCCGAATTGTCTGACAGAGAGGATTGGGGAAAATGGCAGACTGGAACACGCTATTGATTTTGACAAACTTAGGGTAGAATTGTCAAAGGGCATAGTCGAGGGGCAGCAGGAGCGGTATCAGTTCACTTGGCCGGGGAAGCGTGAGGCTATGAGAATAGCAAATACGCCAACCAATATGACTCTTCGACCTGACAGGGAGAGCAGTGTGGATTTCGATAACACAGGGAATCTCTACATTGAGGGTGATAACCTTGAGGTACTCAAGATTCTTCGAGAAGACTATCTTGGCAAAGTGAAGATGATCTACATTGATCCACCGTATAACACGGGCAACGATTTTGTCTACGAGGATGACTTCAGTCAAACATCTGGTGAGTTCAGGGGCAAGAGTGGGATGTTCGATGAAGACGGGAATATGATCCTGCAGAACTACGAGGTCAACTCCGAAAGCAACGGCAGGTTCCACACGGACTGGCTGAATATGATCTACCCAAGGCTGAAAGTTGCCAGAGATTTGCTGACAGAGGACGGTGTTATATTCATTTCGATTGATGACAATGAGGTGGAGAATCTTCGAAAGGTTTGCGATGAGGTGTTTGGGGAAAGAAATTTCATCGCGCAACTGATATGGGAAAGAGCATTCTCTCCTAAGAATGATGCACGCTTTGTATCCAACAGTCACGATTATGTCTTAATGTTCACAAGGAATATTGACAGCTTTGTAATTGGCCGTTTGGACAGAACAGCTGAAGCAAATGCCAGATATTCAAATCCGGATAATGATCCTCGTGGAGTGTGGATGTCAAGTGACATTTCTGTTAAGACATACAATGCCGCGTGCGATTACACTATAACAACCCCGTCAGGAAAAATTATAGAGCCTCCAGCAGGACGCTGCTGGAGTCTCTCGAAAAAAGCATTTTTCGAGAGACTCCAGGATAACAGAATATGGTTCGGTCCTAATGGGGACAACACACCCCGCATAAAACGTTTTTTATCAGAACTGAAATTTGACGGGATGGCTCCTACGTCTATCCTGTTTTACAAGGATGTAGGGCATAGTCAAGAAGGAGCACAAGAGGTAGTGTCGTTATTTGGAGACAAAGGAGTATTTGATGGTCCTAAACCCGTTCGCCTGCTTCAACGCCTTATCACTCTTGCCAATTTGAAGGATGATTCCATAGTTCTGGATTTCTTCTCCGGAAGCGCCACTACAGCTCACGCATTGATGAAAACCAATTTAGAAAAGGGTACTGACAGAAAATTCATTCTTGTGCAACTACCAGAGAAAGTTAGCGACAAGAAAAAGGATCAGGGTTACGGTACTATCTGCGAAATCGGCAAGGAACGCATCCGCAGAGCAGGGAAGAAGATTCTGGAGGAGCTGGCGACCAAGAAAGCCGAGAATGGATTGTTTGACAAAGAGTCCGAACCGACACGCCTCGATGTGGGTTTCCGTGTCCTGAAGCTTGACACATCAAATATGCAGGATGTCTATTACACTCCTGAGGATTCTTCCGCCGCCACACTCTTCGATGATAACGTGAAGCCTGACCGCACACCGGAAGACCTCCTCTTCCAGGTGATGCTTGAGTACAACCTTCCACTCTCCGCAAAAATCGAGAAGAAAACCATTGCCGGTAAGGAAGTGTTCAGCGTGAATGATGATTACTTGATCGCCTGCTTCGACGAGAACGTAAACGAGACCGTGATCACAGAAGTCGCCAAACGCAAGCCGCTCTATTTCATTATGCGCGACAGTTCCCTCTCCTCCGACCAGGTCGCAGATAACTTCGAGCAGATTTTCAACGCCTACAGCAAAGACACCATCAGAAGAATTTTGTAATTTAACGGATTATGAAAACAATAGAAGATTACAGAACTCTTCCGGAAGGTCAGACTTTTGACAGGAAAAGTGCACGAATAGAGCCTAAAGCATTGGCAGTCATTATGGTTGCAATGGCCAATGCCGATGGTGGAACCATTGCTATCGGTATTGAAGACGATGGAAGTGTGTCAGGCATAGATAGGTATAGCACCCATATTAACGACTTGTTACGTGTACCGTTTGATTATTGCATACCTTCCATAAATGTGCATCCGCAAAGAATCGCGTGTACGGACAAGGAAGGAAAAGAAAATCATATTCTGATACTCGATGTTGAGCAAAGCTCCTCTATGCACTCAACAACAGCTGATGATTCTTACTATAGGGTTGGTGACAAATCAAAAAAGTTGTCCTTCGATGACAGAATGCAGATAATGTTGGCTAAGGGAGTCCAATACTTTGAAGATTATCCTGTTCCTCGTGCGACTGTTGACGATATTGACTTGGACTTCGTTTCAAGTTATTGTAAAAGGATTGGTTATAAGAGAGATGCTTTATCATTTTTGCGTTCAAATGGAGATTATATTATCGTAAAGGATGGGAAAGAACAAGTAAGTGGGGCTGCTATCCTCCTCTTCGGCAAGAATCCACAGCGTTTCTTTCAACGTGCCCACATACGGTTTATCAGATATGATGGCAGCGAGGAGAAAGTTGGCCGCGAAATGAATGTTGTCAAAGACGTTACATTCAAAGGAAGGATCCTCGAAATGACTCAATCTGCCATAGCTTATGTAAAGACGCAAATAAAAGAGAGGACTTATCTTGCCTCAAACGCTCTGTTCGTGACAAAACCCGAATATCCGGAATTTTGTTGGACTGAACTAATCGTGAATGCGGTTGCACATAGAGACTATTCCATCCTCGGGACGGACATTCAAGTAAAGTTGTTTGACAATCATTTCACGGTGGAAAGCCCAGGGATTCTTCCAGGAAGGGTTCGCCTGCATAATATGCGGACAACCCATTTCTCACGTAATCCTAAGATCGCCTCGTTTATGAAAGAATATGAATTCATTCGTGAATTTGGAGAGGGTGTTGACAGAATGTATAGGGAATTGGAAGAAGGTGGATGGCCAAGTCCTGTTTTCAGGCAGGACGATTTTATGTTCAGAGCTAATTTGATAGCTAATCCACTTATGTCAAATGATCCAAATGATCCAAATGATCCAAATGTGATCCAAATTGATTTGAATAGTCAAATACTATTTCTCATAAAGTCAAACCCATCAATTTCCCGAAAGGAATTATCTGATAGACTTAATATTAGCGACCGTAAAACTCGAGAGGCACTCAAATGTTTGCAAGAATCCGGAATACTGAAACGTCAAGGGACAACACGTGGTATTTGGATCATATTGAAAAAATAGATTGACAATGAAATTCAACTTCAAGATACAACAGTACCAGACTGACGCTGTCGAGAGCACGGTGGCTGTCTTTGCTGGACAGCCGTGTCAGGAGGGATTCCTGTACCGCAGGGATTTGGGGAATAAGGATGTCGGGGCTATCACTTATGAAGATGACTACGCCGGCTTCAGAAACGCAGACATCGAACTCACTGACCAGGATATATTTGCTGGCATCCGGAATATTCAGGAATCCAATGATATTCCTATGTCAAAGGCTCTTTCGCACAACCTCGGAAGAGTCGGGCTTGACATCGAGATGGAGACCGGGACTGGCAAGACTTACGTTTACATCAAGACGATGTTTGAGCTGAACAAGCGTTACGGCTGGAGCAAGTTCATTGTCGTGGTGCCGAGCATCGCCATCAGAGAGGGCGTGGCCAAAAGTTTCAGGATGCTGGAGGATCACTTCATGGAATATTATGGTAAAAAGGCGAGATACTTCATCTACAACAGCGCAAACCTTCAGCAGCTCGACTCCTTTTCAAGCGATGCCGGCATCAATGTGATGATCATCAACACCCAGGCTTTCGCTTCGTCACTGAAGGAGGGCGCCAAGAACAAGGAAAGCCGCATCATATATTCGGAAAGGGATGATTTCGGCAGCAGGAAGCCGATTGATGTGATAGCGGCGAACAGGCCGATCATCATTATGGACGAGCCTCAGAAAATGGAAGGCACAGCCACACAGGCGGCATTGAGAAGATTCAAGCCGTTGTTTGTCCTGTATTATTCCGCAACCCATAAGACCAGCCATAACTGCATCTACGCCCTTGACGCGCTCGATGCCTTCAAACAGAAACTTGTCAAGAAAATCCAGGTGAAAGGCTTCGAGGTGAAGAATCTGAAAGGGACAAGTTCCTACCTGTACCTTGACAGCATTATCCTGTCGAAGAACAAGCCGCCGGTGGCGAAGATTGAACTGGAGGTCAAAGGAGCGGCCGGAATAAGGAAGGAATCCCGAAAGTTTGATCTCCACGACAGCCTACATGCGGTGTCAGGGCTTCGCGAATACGAAGGGTTCACCATTTCCGATATCAACGCCTACAATGATTCAGTCTCTTTCTCCAATGGTGTCACTCTCCACAAAGGTGAAGTCTATGGTGACAGCAGCCAGGAGACTATGCAAAGAGTACAGATCCGCGAGACTATAGCCTCACACTTTGAGAAGGAAAAGGAACTGTTCAGCAAAGGAATCAAGACTCTGTCACTCTTCTTCCTTGACGAAGTGGCGAATTACAAAAGCTACAATGAGGCCGGTGAGGAAGTCAAAGGGAAATTCTGGAATATCTTTGAGGAGGAATATACTAACTATCTGAATGAGAACATTTCACTCTTCGATGATTCTTATCAACAGTATCTTAGGCGTTTTGATGTCTCACAGGTGCACAGAGGTTATTTTTCCATTGACAAGAAGACCGGGCACAGCATTGACAGTGAGACAAAGAGAGGCAGTGATATGTCCGATGACATCTCAGCATACGATCTGATCCTTAAGAACAAGGAGCGGCTGTTGAGTTTTGAGGAACCTTGCCGGTTCATATTCTCACACTCCGCGCTCCGTGAAGGATGGGACAATCCAAATGTGTTCCAGATCTGCACACTCCGTCACGCGAACTCGGCGGTAGCCAAGAGACAGGAAGTCGGACGTGGCCTGCGTATATGCGTGAATCAGCAGGGTAACAGGATGGACTATCAGGAACTCGGTGAGGATATTCAAGAGGTTAACAAACTGACCGTCATTGCCAACGAAAGTTACACGGATTTCGTGGGCGGACTTCAGAAAGAGACCAAGGAATCGCTTCGTGAAAGGCCGACAAAAGCGGACATCACATTCTTTGAAGGGAAAGTTGTCACCCGTGCTGACGGAGGCAAACAGACTCTTAACGGACAGGATGCGATGATGATTGTCGGATATCTTCTTGGATGCCAGTATATTGATGCGAATAACAACATCACCCGGAAATACAAGGATGATCAGAAAAAAGGAGCCTTTCAACCGATGTTCCCTGCTCTTCTGCCTGTGGAAAAAGAGATACACAAACTGATTCAGTCCATCTACGATGAAAAAGTAGAACTTACGAATATGGTTGAGAACGGTTACGCCACGAAGACTCCGGACAACGCTCTAAATTCCAATTTCGGCAGGAAAGAGTTCCAGAAACTTTGGAAACTGATTAACCATAAGTACGTCTATACCGTTCACTATGACAGTAAGGAACTTATTGATCACGCCATACGCTCAATTGACTCAAATCTGTTCGTCTCGGAGCTAAAGTACGTGATGACCATTGGAAATCAAAAGGACGTGGACAGTTTCGATGGAGAACAGACCACGACAAAAAGCATAACGACCGTCAGCACATCAACCGTTCCATATGATCTTGTCGGTGAAATCTCAAAGAGAAGCACATTGACCAGAAGGACAGCAGCTTCGATTCTACGTAGTATCAGTCCCCAGAAACTGGCGATGTTCCGCGGCAATCCGGAGGAGTTCATTACCAAGGTCAGCCGGCTGATCAAAGAAGAAAAAGCGACAATCATTGTGGAGCATATCAGGTACGACAAACTTGAGGAGACCTATGACAGCGACATATTCACAAAAGAGAAACGCAGTCAGGACATAGGCAAAGCGTACCGGGCTACAAAGAGCATCCAAGACTATGTATTCACCGACGGCATCGCTGACGACAACAACGAGAAAAAGTTCGCAAGGTCTCTTGACCAGGCCACAGAGGTTTGCGTCTATGCGAAACTGCCACGTGGCTTCCAGATTCCGACTCCGGTAGGAAATTACTCACCCGATTGGGCAATAGCGTTCAACGAGGGAACAGTGAAGCACGTTTTCTTCATCGCAGAGACCAAAGGGAATATGAGTACTATGGAACTCAGGCCGATTGAGACGGCAAAGATAAACTGCGCCAGAGCTCTTTTCAATAACTTGAGTGGTGCCGATGTTCGTTACGACTGTGTTAAGAGCTACGATGACCTTCTCACAGTGATGCAGAAATAGTGGTTGAATACCGCCCTATACGCTGAGCGATGAAATGACCAGCTACAGCGAGGACAAGGCCGAGGATGGCGAAGAGCAGCATTTCCCACCAGGGCCAGACGAGGGAGAGTGAATAGGCGGTGTAAGCGATGAGTGGGACGGAGATAATGCTGGTCACAAGTCCAGGAACATAGCCTTTGAGGGTTACAGCACGGACAATGCTGATCAGGGCGCACACTGAATATGCCATAAAGACTGTCGTCCAGACGAGTTCGGCCCATAAGCCGCCGACGAACAATGCGGCGGTCGAAAGGAGAACCGCAAGGAAACCAACAACAGCGGCAATGACTAACGCTGACATATTCATTCCGGAAAGCCGGAAGAGGACATTCAATAAATTTGGGTGTTCATTCATCAAGGACACCCAATGCCGCCCTGCCCATCGCTTGGCGGTGAACAGCACCTCAAGGGTATGGCAAAGGGAAACAGCAAGGATCGGGAGTACTATATACAGTACAGAAAGTGCGCTCATATTCGTTGTTTGTTACATTTCAGCAATATAGAGGCTCAACCAGATTTCTATGGCTGAGTCCATAGGCGTGATTCACTTCAAGCCGGTTTGTCATCGGAACAGCAGCGGGACGAACCGGCTGAGGTAGATGCGCCAGTTGCGCCAGATGTGGCCACCGGAGGATTCCACGTAGGTATATTCATAACCGGCGTCATCGAGTTTCTTGCGGAAGTCGGAGTTGGCCTGGTAGAGAAAGTCATCCTTTCCGATGCCGATCCAGAAAAGTGATGGTTTGGTGGCGAAAAGTCTCGCCAGCTTGCCGTCAAAGTCCTCATAAACACGAGATTCCTTCTCCGGGAATATAGCGGCGGAGAACAGGCCTATGTACGAGAATGTGCCGGGATATTCCTTTGAGATGTGGAGGGAATGGAACCCGCCCATTGACAGTCCGGCTATCGCGCGTCCCTCCTTTTTGCGGATTGTACGATAGTGGGAGTCAACATATTCAATGATTTCAGGGAAGGAGGTTTCGTAGGTGCCGTCCATTGTCTTCGGAAGGTTGAACTGTGGCTGGACGAGGCCGTTGGAAGTCTCGCCCGGGGCGGCCTCCTGCGAGGCGTTGCCGTTCGGCATCACCACGATCATCGGTTTCGCCTTGCCTTGCGCGATGAGGTTGTCAAGGATTTGGGAGGCGCGGCCGAGCTCCATCCACGCCTGCTCGTCTCCGCCCATTCCGTGCAAAAGGTAAAGCACAGGGTATCTGATCCTGCCGCTTTCCTCATAGCCGGCCGGAGTATAGACCGTCATCCTGCGCCTCATTCCAAGCGAAGGGCTGTCATACCAGACCTTCGACACCGTCCCGTGCGGCACGTCACTGACTTTGTAAAGATCAGCCTGCCCGCCACCGACAATGAATATGCTCGTGACCGTGGCCACATCCCTTATCTGATAGACATTCGACGGGTCGTTCATACGCTGGCCGTTCACTATGAAAGAGTAGCTGTAAAGCTCCGGCTCAAGAGGGGCGCTGGTATATTCCCAGACTCCGTTCTGATTCTGTGTCAGTTCAGCGATGCCCGGAACCTCGAACTCGCCGTTCGGAGTGCTGATTTTCTGTGGCGGCAGAAAGTCGCCGGTCACCTGGACTCTTATTACATTTGGGCCGGAGTACCTGAAAGTCACCGTGTTGTCTTCATTGATTTGAGGGGACACCACCTTCGCCCCGCTCCAAAGCGCCTGCTGCGCGGAAGCGTCCGGAGCCATAGCGAAAGCGAACATCACCATGGCCGCCAGACAAAACAATTTATGAATATGTTGTCTCATAATATGACCTAATGTTTAGAAACTGTTTATATGGTAGGTTCGACACTTCGGCAAGCTCAGTGCACCGCAGGCTCACCAACCATATAACGTCAGAATATCAAGATAAAACACAGAGCGGCGAACGCGGCTCCGGCGATCGGGCCGAGGACAGGAACCCAGCTGTAGTTCCAGCCGCTGTCGCGCTTCGGACTCTTGAACGGAAGAACAGCGTGGGCGATGCGCGGGGCAAGATCCCTTGCCGGATTGATCGCGTAGCCTGTCGCACCTCCAAGGGACATACCAATCGCCATAATGAGCATTGTGACAGGGAATGAGCCACAGGCGCCAAGTCCGACTTCCGAGGTGTTGCCACTCACGGAGAACATAAGGATGCAGAACACCAGCAGCCAGGTTCCGACGAACTCGCAGAAGAAGTTCCTCGCCGGATTGTAGATGGCCGGCATCGTGCAGAATGTGCCGAGTTTCGTGTCCGGATCGTCAGTGGCATCGTAATGATCCTTGTAGAATGCCCAGACAAGGGTCGCACCGCAAAAGCCACCTAACATCTGCGCGATGATGTAGCCTAAAACCGAAGCCCAAGGGAACGAGCCAGCCACGGCCAAACCAATTGTCACGGCCGGATTGAGATGCGCTCCTGAATATGGTCCAGCGATGAAAACTCCGCACATCACGGCAAAGCCCCACGCCAAGGTTATCACTACCCAACCGGCGCCCTTGCCTTTGGATTTCTCAAGGCTGGTGCAGGCGCAGACTCCGTCACCCATAAGGATCAGTACAAGTGTGCCGAGAAACTCGGCGAAATATGGATTCATAATATTCAAAAATTATCTTGGTTTGACTGGTTTGAAGATCAATCTCATCAAAGAGCATTCATTACTTATTGGTTAATGTTCGTCCGATAGCGTCGGCCCATCCGGCTTTGGCCGCCTTGACGGCATCCTCATCCATCGAAGGAGTGAAGACGCTGTCTGCCTCCCATTGCTTCTTCACGTCATCAAGGCTCTCCCAGAAGCCGACAGCCAGCCCGGCAAGGTAAGCCGCACCGAGAGCCGTCGTCTCGGTCACTTTAGGCCTTATGACTTTGGCGCCAAGGATGTCGGACTGGAACTGCATCATAAGGTTGTTGCGGGACGCGCCGCCATCCACTTTTAATTCCCCGAGATGGATTCCGGAATCCTTCTCCATAGCCGAGACAATGTCCATTGTCTGGAATGCGATGCCTTCAAGAGCCGCTCTGGCGATGTGTGCCGCCGTGGTTCCACGGGTTATTCCGAATATCCCGCCTTTAGCATACTGATCCCAGTACGGAGCGCCAAGTCCCGTCAACGCTGGCACCATATAGACTCCACCATTGTCCGGTACAGAGGCCGCAAGAGTCTCAACCTCAGATGAACTCTTGATGATTCCAAGGCCGTCACGAAGCCATTGAACGACAGAGCCGGCAACGAATATAGACCCTTCAAGGGCATAGTTCACCTTGTCGCCGATCTTCCACGCGATGGTGGCGAGAAGGTTGTTCTTAGACATTATCGGCTTCTCACCTGTGTTCATCAGCAAGAAACAACCTGTGCCGTAAGTGTTCTTGACGGATCCCGGCTCGGTGCACATCTGACCGAACAGAGCGGCCTGCTGGTCACCGGCTATTCCCGCGACAGGAACGTTTCCGCCTAAAAGATCAGTCTCTCCATAAACTTCCGATGAGGATTTGACCTGCGGCATCATCGATGCGGGAATATTCAGAAGATCAAGAAGTTCTTCATCCCATTCCAGTGTGTTGATGTTGAACAGCATCGTACGGGAGGCGTTGCTCACGTCCGTGATGTGCTCGTGTCCGCCGGTCAGGTTCCACACCAGCCAACTGTCCACTGTTCCGAAGCGAAGCTTTCCCTGCTCGGCACGCTCACGGGCTCCCGGTACATTCTCAAGGATCCAGCGTATCTTCGTTCCGGAGAAATAAGCGTCGATGATGAGGCCGGTCTTGCGGCGGATCATATCCGTCACTCCCGCGGCCTTGAGCGAGTCGCAATATTCAGAAGTCCTTCTATCCTGCCACACGATGGCATTATAAACAGGTTTTCCTGTCTCGGCGTCCCACACGATAGTGGTCTCGCGCTGGTTGGTGATTCCGATGGCGGCGATGTCCGCTCCCCCAAGTCCAAGCGATGTGACCGCCTCAGTCATCATCGCATATTCGGTGGCCCAGATTTCCATCGGATTGTGCTCCACCATCCCCGGCTTCGGGAAATGCTGTGTGAATTCCTTCTGGCGAACAGCCATAGCCTCGCCTCTCTTATTGAAAACAATGGCTCTTGACGAGCTCGTGCCCTGATCAAGGGCAATGACATATTCTTTCATATTCAAGAACTAATCTTCATTAACGTGTTAATAATCCTGGTCACGCCTGCCTGGAAAGCAAGCAGACAAACGATCCCATGACGACCGTTTGTCCAAACAAATGTATAAAAATTTCCTTTCAACTCCAACCTTTCCTCTAAAGGTTAATGAATATGCTAATGAATATTCAAGTGCCGGAATATTCCGCCTCAATTGCCCTTCGCATCTATGAATATGCCATCATTCTTTGAACTCGCACTCCTGGGTAACACTTCACCCACAAAACGTTGCCGAAAAGAGCATGAAATACCTCTTAAGCAACAAAAACGCCATAAATCGTTACCGTTCAGAGACTTCTCTCACACGGCTATAATTGATAAAATCCTATTAATAAATAAGTTACAAAACGTTGCTCTCCTGCCATGACTAGCAATAATTTGTAACACATTGTTAGTCAATCGAGACTGTTTCTCAAAGATAAGTACCACCTCGTCGAGAACATTTTGCGATATATATGCTCCCGTCAGAGATAAAAAGCAATGCGACGGAAGCAATTTTGTGCAACACTGCGCTTTCTGGGCCCCGAGCGTTGCCCGAGAAGGTTAAGAAGAGGTCCGTGGCAACATTTTAACGTGATTTCGTTGCTAAAGAGGGACGAAAAAAGACCGCAGGAAATCTGCGGTCTAAAATATTGTCAGCCAAAATCGGCTTCACATAAACTTGGGATTAGGCCTCGGCCTCAACGGTTACCTTTACGGTGGCCTTGACAGCCTTGTAGCACTTGACAGAGCCTTCGTACTCGCCTACGGTCTTGATCTCACCGAGGGTGATGTTCTTCTTGTCAACTTCTACACCAGCGGCCTTGAGAGCCTCTTCGATCTGAGCTGTAGTGACAGAACCGTAGATCTTGCCGGACTCGCTGACCTTTACGGCCACCTTGACAGGTGTGGCCTCGATCTTGGCTGCGAGAGCCTCGGCGTCAGCGATAAGCTTGGCCTCCTTGTGAGCCCTCTGGCGCTTTGTCTCCTCAAGCTGCTTAAGAGCGGACTGAGTGGCGGCGCAAGCGAATCCCTGAGGGATAAGGTAGTTGCGGCCGTAACCTGACTTTACCTCTACCACATCTCCGGCCTCGCCGAGATTGGCAACTTCTTTCTTCAAAATGATCTTCATAATCTCGCTCTCCTATTATTTAAGAAGGTCAGTTACATAAGGAAGCAGAGCAAGGGAACGAGCCCTCTTCACTGCCTGAGCGACTTTCCTCTGGAACTTCAGAGAAGTACCGGTGATACGGCGAGGGAGAATCTTACCCTGCTCGTTGAGGAACTTCTTAAGGAACTCAGCGTCCTTGTAATCAACATACTTGATGCCTGCCTTCTTGAAACGGCAGTACTTCTTCTTCCTAACCTCTACTGTAGGAGGATTGAGATAGCGGATTCCTGCGTTCTGTGCGTCATTCTGTGCCATAATTCATTCCTCCTTGATTATGCGTTTTCCTCTGTTTTCTCTTCAGCGGCTACCGGAGCCTCAGCCGGAGCCTCCTCTGCCTTAGGAGCGGCAGGCTTGTTCCTGTTCTCCCTTCTCTTCGCGGCGTAAGCCTCGGCGTGCTTGTCAAGAGCCACGGTAAGGAACCTGATGATCCTCTCATCACGGAAATACTGGGTCTCAAGGGTGGCGATGAAGCTTGGCTCAGCCTTGAACTGGATAAGATAATAGAATCCTGAGGTCTTGTGCTGGATTGGATATGCCAGCTGACGAAGTCCCCAGTCCTCCTCGTACACTACCTCGCCACCATTGTCGGCGATCAGTTTTGTGTACTTGGCAACCGCTTCCTTCATCTGTTGTTCAGACAAAACGGGAGTTGCGATGAAAACGGTCTCGTACTGTTTTAACATTTGACTTAATTGTTTAATAATAAATAAATTGCAGTCCTTTCGGGGACGTATGCCAACCCAAAAGGACTGCAAATATAGTCAATTATCTCAACTTTCGCAAATTAGAGGTCAAGACAAATTACTTTTCAGGAATATTCTCAAGCACGGCGACGAGGAACTTCCAGGTCTCGGCGACGGAAGCGATGTTCACGCGCTCGTCCGGAGAGTGAGGATAGAGGATGGTAGGTCCTATGGAAACCATCTCCCAGTTCGGATACTTGGCTCCCATAATGGCGCACTCAAGTCCTCCGTGGGTGGCCGTGATCTTGAGTTCCTTTCCGAAGAGGCTCTTGAAGGTGTCCTCCAGAACCTTGATCATCGGAGTGCCGAGTTTCGGAGCCCAACCGCTGTAAGCGCCTGATGTCGAATATTTCGCGCCGGCGAGCTCAAAGACGTAACGGATCGAGTCGGCGAGATACATCTTGGCCGCGTCGATCGAGCTGCGGGTCAAGGAGTGAACCGTGAGATGTCCCTTCTGGGTGCGGACGATAGCCATATTGGTAGAGGTCTCGGTCAGGCCAGGAAGAGTGTCGCTCATCCTCTGGACTCCGTGAGGGCAGGCAAGGATGGCCTTGACAGCCTTGCCGATCACCTTAGGGCTGATGTAACGGGCAGCCGGAGCGCTCTGCTTCTCATAGATGAGAATCATATCCGGGTCTGAGTACTGGTACTCGAACTTGGACTCCTCGAACTTCTTCTCAACGAGAGCCTTGACCTTACGGGAGTCCGCTGACGGGACGAGGATCTCGGCCTCGGCCTCGAACGGGATGGCGTTGCGGAGGGATCCACCGGTGATGGACGCGACCTTCACGTCATATTCAGAGATTACGGCTTCGAGAAGACGGCAGATGATCTTGTTGGCGTTGCCCCTAAAGAGGGAAATGTCCATTCCGGAGTGTCCGCCCTTGAGTCCCTTGACGGTGATCTTGTAGCCGACGAATCCTTCAGGAGTCTTATATGTTCTGTAAGCGAAGTCAGCCGCGCCGTCAACTCCACCGGCGCAACCGGTGCAAAGCTCGCCTTCCTCCTCAGAGTCAAGGTTCAGAAGAATGTCTCCCTTTAATATTCCGGCCTTGAGCGAGTTGGCTCCGGTCATGCCGGTCTCCTCATCGTAGGTGATGAGAGCCTCAAGCGGGCCGTGCCTCAAAGTCTTGTCCTGAAGAACGGAAAGAGCGAGAGCGACTCCGATTCCGTTGTCGGCTCCGAGGGTAGTTCCCTTCGCGGTCACCCACTCCCCGTCTATCTCGGTCTCGATAGGATCAGTGAGGAAGTCGTGCTTCGTGTCAGCGGTCTTCTGAGGAACCATGTCCATGTGGGCCTGCATTATCACTCCCTTGCGGTTCTCGTAGCCTGGAGTGGCCGGAACTGTGAATATGATGTTGCCGGTGTCGTCCTTCTTCACGTCAACACCGTGTTCTTTTCCCCAGCCCAGGAGATAGTCCTGAACCTTGCCTTCGTGCTTTGAAGGACGAGGAACCCTTGTCAGGCCGTAGAAGTTCTCCCAAACGGCCTTTGGCTGCAAATCTTTAATTGTCATAGCGTTACTTATTAATATGTGAATATGTATTCTTTAATGTTTGCTGAATATTTTTTCCGGATTACTTTGAAAGCGGGAAATAGCCCTCGGTTCCGAGCTGGTAGATGGCCATCCTGTCCTGAAGGAACGAGGTCACGCCATCGGAAAGACGGACTGTGCAGATGGCCGGAATCCTGTAGATGGCCACATTCGACTTTGCTTGGGCACCCTTGCCGGAAGCCTCTCCGATCGGCTGAGGGACAATCTCCAAAAGGTAAGGTTTTCCGGACATATTGTCTGCCGAGACGATTCCGTCTGTATCTGAGATTCTGAACGCCACGTAAGTCTGAGACTTTCTGTTCTTTACAGGAACGACATCGCATTTGAGTTTCTGGGTCTGGAAATCGCTGTAGCCGATGAACATGGACATATATTCCTTCTCCAGAGCGGAGATTTCCTTGAGGGCCGCCCCCATAGCCTCACCACTGTAAGTGGCGTCGGTGTCGCCTGTGACGATCTGAACCCTTTTCTGACGAAGATTGAATATCATGTCGGCTGCCTCCTTGGCCCTCTGCTCAAGGGACTTCTGGACAACCATATTCTGCTGCACGGCGATGCGGTTGTAGGAAGCGTCCTCCTTGACTCCACGGTAAAGCGTGGCGGCCTCGGATGTAAGGTTGGAGCTTACACCCTTTCCGTTGAAATCAGCCCCGGCCTGCGTGGTGAACCTCCACTCGGCGCTCTCGCCGAAACTTCCGTCATTGACCGCGATAAGTCCCTGGGAGGTAAGCGAAAGGAAAGACTGCGTGGCCTTGTCCGGATTGACATAGTAGCGGAAATTCTGGTCGGCCTCGATGTACGGGGTCATACGGACCGTGCTGAGCGTGCAGGTGGTCTGGTCTGCCTGACGGGCGTCAACGCCAAGATATTTCTGGGCGTACTTGGCGTAAGGGCCTGCATAGAAATATTCACGGACGGCCTCCACCTCGATTGTAATGGTGGTCTGAGGAAGGGCGTAGGAAACGGTTCCTACGGGATCCTGGGCCGAGATTCTTCCCTCTGGCAGCAAAGCGGCGGCCAGACAGAGAAGCGATACTGTGCGGTAATTCTTCATATTCATAAAATTTTTGTCATTTCCATCTTTTGTGCGTCCAGAGGTAGTTCTCCGGGTGTTTTTCCAGATCGACCTGAAGCAGGCTGTAATATTCCTGCATTATCGAGTGAGGGGTCATCGTCGAGGCGTCGCGGCATATTTCCTTGAAGGTCCATTCGTAGTGGCCTCGGGAGACCGGAATCAGGCTCATATAGAAGACGCTGTAGTGCAGTTTGTGGGCGATCGACGCGCCGCCGAGCATCGTCCGGGTCGGCTGGTGCATAAAGTCCACAACGTCATTCACCGTAGAGTTCCGGTAAGGGCACTGGTCGGTCGGGATTATGTAGATTTTCTTGTCCTCCTTGTGAGACAAGGCGAAACGCAGGAGGTTCACGGAACTGACGTAACCGGTGTAGCCGTAACGCAGAACCGGAGCGCAGCGGTTGACCCGCATTATCTCGTCCCACATCCTGCTGCTCAACGGCTTATAGACGGCGATTACATTATCTACGTTCATCACCGATTGTTCCATGTTTGGGCGGTAGTCGTAATTCAGGCAGCCTCCGGTCAGTTCCCAGTTGCCGAAATGGCTGTTCAAGACGACAACCCCGGGGCTCTCGGCAAGCGCGGCCTCCACGGTGTCCAGGTTGGTATATTCAACCAAACGTTTCCTGTGCAGCCTTTCAGGATTGCGGCATCCGCCGAACCAGATGGTCTCGGCTATCACCTCGCCGAAATGCTTGTAGAAGGCATTGGAGATTTGCTTCAGTTCCTTGTATTTCTTGTCAGGGAAAGCGCGGGAGAGGTTGATCATCACGACATCACGCCGATAGTGCATCACATCACGCAGCAGCCAGGCAAAGAAGCCCGCCCACGCGTAATGGAATCCCAGCGGAAGCGCCGAGAACACCCTCAGAAGTCCTTGCATCAGTTTCGTCAAAATCTTCATCTTTCTACAATCTGTCGCACATCAGGCAAATATAATGAAAGAGGAGGTCAATATGAAATTTAATTATGATTCCGGATTCCGTACCAATCATATTTCCAACCATTCGACCTCGCCGCCCCATATCGACAGGAAGCGGTGAAAGTCCTCCCCCGAAATCACGACGCTGGCCGTGTTCTCGCAAGGATGGAAACTTATCTTGTCCGCCGTGCGTAATGCACTGTCAATGTAATATTTGACCCTATGTCCATTCGGGAATAGTTCCTTGGGATCCGCATCCTTTGGATTGATGTCGTTGATGAGTCCGAAGGCCGACACCGACCCAGGATGCAGATCAAGGCATCGAACCATCCTTTCCTCCGACGCGAAAGACAGCTTTCCCTGCTTCAACGTATGCTCCAGGCTATGGATGTCGAGCGTCTTATGGCATTCCATACTCACAAGGTAGTGCCTGTTCCCCTTATGGTTCCGCAGAAAAAGGTTCTTGCAATGCGTCGCGTCAGGAATATTCCCCCAATACGCCAGACACTCCTCCACCGAGCACAATGCCGGATGCTCGTACAACTTATATTCAATATCTTTGGCCTTAAGGAAGTTCAGCACTTTGCTCCTCAGCCGGCCACGTTCCAATTCATCGATTTCCATCTGCGTTTCTGTTTTGGGTGTAAATTTAGGCAATTTTTCGGTTATGGGAACGAGAACTCAGAAACGGCGTACCTGGATTCCTCGTATTTCCGAATCTTTCGCCTGACTATTTCATTATCAAATATTGAAGCTGATTTTATGAATATTCTGTATAAAGCTCCTAAAAAATCACTATTTTTGTTATTTCGGAAACCTCGGAAAAATAATGTAATTACACAAAAATTAATATGAGACATCTTTGGGTGCCGAACATAACAGTAAACTAATGAATACAGCGCAATACAACCATCTGTTCTCTTTCATCTGGAACATCGAAAAGAGCACAGAAGGACTTCTTAATGAAATATTGGAAAGATAATGCAGACATATCTTGACTTCAACCAGTACATCCGGCAAGGAGAACCCGCCCAAAAAGACAGGGCGGAGGCTTGGCGCGTCGCAATAGGACTGCAGGCTGTGGATGGGCTGAAGACATCCGAATACCTTCAGCAGACAGCACGCAGGAACATCGAAGGCGACATAACCATAGATGAAGCACGTGAACTCCTGAAGCAATACTATATCTCCAAGACCACGCATAATTCAGGAGATGCGGACAATGAAGAAGCGGACAAAGTCTCGGCAAATATCACTAAAATCCTGTCCTCCGGGACATTCGATTTCAGCGCGAACGGTATCATATCTCTGCACCGAAGAATTTTTGACGGAGTATTCAAACACGCCGGGCGGATTCGCGACTATGACATCTCGAAGAAAGAATGGGTGCTGGAAGGCGCGTCCGTCAGCTACCTGAACTGGGAGGATCTGCGCCAGGCCTTGGAATATGACATCGAACAGGAACGCTCGTTCTGCTACAAAGGAATCTCCAGAGAAGACATGATCGCCCACCTGACGGGTTTTGTCTCAGGGATTTGGCAAATCCACGCATTCCGCGAAGGAAACACGCGCACCACCGCCGTCTTTACCATTCAATACCTGCGCTCCGTAGGCTTCGACATCAACAATGACCTTTTCGCAGACCATTCCTGGTATTTCCGAAATGCGCTGGTGCGGGCAAACTATAAGAATCTTGTGAAAGGCATCGACTATTCCCCGGTCTATCTTGAGCGCTTCTTCCGCAACCTGCTCCTCGGCGAACATTGGGACCTGAGGAACCGCTACCTTCACATCCATCCCTCTCCAGAGTGGAGCGTACAGCCGAACTTGGATTTCGGGGCAGGACAAGTTCTGGACAAGCTCGGGACAAGTACGGGACAAGTTCAGGACAAGTTCCATACGGATAATCCGAACATCGATGTCCTGATCCGCACCATAGGGGACAAGGAGTTGTCCGTGAAAGAGATGATGGAGTGCATCGGGCTGAAAGGACGGGACAATTTCCTGAAAGTCTATCTTTCTCCGTCAATAGGCGACGGTTTCATACGAGCGCTGTATCCTAATTCGCCGAGGCATCCCCGCCAGAAATACCTTCTGACAACCAAAGGAATGATGCTTCTACGAGCTCTTGCTGAAAAGATTATGTAAAGTTTATGGCTCTGATATGCGTAAAACTATGCCGCGAGCGGAGTGCTTGACATAATATCTGACTTTACATAAGCCATCATTCACCGCGACTACCAAGAACTCGGCAGCGAGATCCACATTGACATCTACGACGACCGGATGGAAGTATATTCACCGGGAGGAATGATTGACGGCCTCCTGATTCAGCAGTTGAACCCGCTTTCCGTCCCGTCCAAACGTCGCAATCCCCTCCCGCCGATTTCTTCAGCCGTCTTGACCTTATGGAACGACGTGGCAGCGGAATGAAGAAAATCCTCGGAGAATATGCCAGATTCGAGTCATTAAAGGAATACCACGCCCCAGAGTTCGGTTCCAACGCCACCGAGTTCCACGTAACCCTCTGGAATCTCAACTACGGCACCGATGTCGTAAAAGAAGTCGCTAACGACACATCTGATGCCACAAAAAGGTTCGTAAAAAGGTTCGTAAAAGAACCACCACAGTTCACAAAAGAGTTCGTAAAAGCCCAAAGACGCATATATAAGTTGATTTCAACGAACCCTCAAATCAACATCACGGCTATTGCAGAGAATTTAGGCGTATCTACCAGACAAGTCCAGAAGTACTTGAGAAGGCTCACTGAATTACACCTCATCGCCCGTGAAGGCGGACGCAAAAACGGCATCTGGAAGATTCTCGACAAAGACTACGATGATTTCTTTGAACGGATCTAAAAAGAGTTTTATTTGCAAAGCAAATCCGCACAAACAATAAAGAATTGATTTTCAACAACATCTTATTTGCAAAGTAAATCCATCATAGGTATGGATGGCAAATACCGAGTGATAAGCCGTCATTGACTGTCCGTTTGATTATACGGCTACGAACAGATCCTGACATTGGCTATGCGCGGCCTGTGATGGTCACATAATTGCCATAGAATCGGCCTACGACATAAATTTGGTGAGTTGGGGAGTTTTGCGTATATTCGTCACCTGTTATGACGTGGCGGCCACATTCCCCTACGGGGAAAGCTGCCGGACGGGGATGGAATAGAATGAATAATTATAACACAAAAACAAATTTAAAGTAAAAACATCATCTGTATGAAAGGACATCCTAAAGGGCTGATTTCAGCAGCGCTAAGCAACATGGGTGAGCGCTTCGGCTACTACATCATGAACGCCGTCCTCACCCTCTTCCTCTGCTCCAAGTTCGGATTGAGTGACGAGACCGGAGGCCTGATCTACTCATTCTTCTACGCTGGAATCTACATTCTGAGCCTCGTGGGAGGTATCATCGCCGACCGCACCCAGAACTACAAGGGGACGATCCAGAAAGGACTCATCATCATGGCTTTAGGCTATGTCGTCCTCTCCGTTCCGATCCTCGCGACACCTGAGAACAAGGCGTGGCTGCTGCCGCTGACCTGCTTCGCTCTCTTCCTGATCGCGTTCGGTAACGGTCTGTTCAAGGGCAACCTCCAGGCGATCGTCGGACAGATGTATGACAATTTCGAGGCCGAGGCCGCCAAGCAAGGTCCTGAGGCCCTCAAGGAGGCACAGGGGAAGCGTGACTCCGGATTCCAGATCTTCTACGTGTTCATCAACATCGGAGGCCTCGTGGCTCCGTTCGTGGCTCCGCTTCTGAGAAGCTGGTGGCTGAAAGTCAACGGATTCATCTACAACTCACAGCTCCCTAGACTCTGCCATGAGTTCATCAGCAACGGCACCACCTCGCAGAACTTCATGGACGAGGCCGTGAAGGCGGGCGCCGATCCTGCGATGCTGGCCCAGGGCGGAGAGGCCGTAGGCACTTTCTGCACAAACTATCTGGACGTGTTCAACGCCGGAATCCACTACTCTTTCATCGCATCGGTTGTGGCTATGATGATCTCTCTTGTGATATTCATTGTCAACAAGAAGAAGTTCCCTACCCCGGCCAAGAAGGCCGCTTCCACCAACGCAGGCTACACCGCCGAGGAGAAGGCCACCATGGCAAAGGAGATCAAGCAGAGGATGTACGCCCTTTTCGCCGTTCTCGGCGTGGTGATCTTCTTCTGGCTCGCGTTCCACCAGAACGGACAGTCCCTCTCGCTCTTCGCGCGTGACTTCGTCAACACCGACAAGATCGCCCCGGAGATCTGGCAGGCCGTCAATCCGTTCTTCGTGATCGTGCTGACCCCTATCATCATGTGGATCTTCGGCGCCCTCGGCAAGAGAGGCAAGCAGATCTCCACCCCTCGCAAGATCGCCTACGGTATGGGAATCGCGGCGACCGCCTATCTGTTCCTCGCGATATTCTCAGGCGTGATGGGTTACCCTTCAGCCACCGATTTCAGAGGTATGGAAGTCGCCCAGCAGGCAACTATGAAGGCCGGACCTTGGGTTCTTATAGCGACCTATTTCTTCCTCACCGTGGCTGAGCTCTTCATCTCCCCTCTCGGACTCTCGTTCGTGTCAAAGGTGGCTCCTAAGCATCTGCTCGGACTCTGTCAGGGACTCTGGCTCGGCGCCACCGCGGTGGGCAACCTCTTCTTGTGGATCGGCCCTCTGATGTACAACAAGATGCCTCTGTGGGCATGCTGGAGCGTGTTCCTCTGCATGTGCCTCCTGGCAATGGGCGTTATGCTCGGCATGGTCAAGTGGCTTGAGAAAGTAACAAAGTAACATAGTATGTTCAAAAACCAACCGAAAGGTTTATTCGCGCTCGCCCTCGCCAACACGGGCGAGCGCTTCGGCTACTACACGATGCTGGCCATCTTCATGCTGTTCCTCCAGGCCAAGTTCGGATGGGAGCAGTCAACGGCCAGCCAGGTATATTCAATCTTCCTCGCGGCGGTCTATTTTATGCCGGTCGTGGGAGGATGGCTCGCTGACAAGATAGGATTCGGCAAATGCGTCGTCACGGGAATCTGCGTGATGTTCCTCGGGTACCTTGTGCTTGCGGTTCCGACCGCCGCCAACGGCCTTGGAGTCGTCGTGATGCTCGGCGCGCTCCTGCTGATCGCCATCGGAACGGGACTGTTCAAAGGCAATCTTCAGGTTCTTGTCGGCAACCTTTACGACGATCCGAAATACGCCTCGAAACGTGACAGCGCGTTCAGCCTGTTCTATATGGCCATCAACATCGGTTCGATGTTCGCTCCTGCCGCCGCCACCGCCATCACAAACAAGTTCCTGGCAAAGGCGGGGCTCATATACAAGGCTGCGATTCCGGCGTTGGCCCACCAGCAGATGGCCGGCACGATCACTCCGGAGGGAGCCGAGCAACTGAACGGGCTTATGGCGATGATGCCGGACGCAAACGCGGCCGGAATGGGGCTCGACCAGTTCTGTCCGTACTACATCGACAAGCTTTCTGCTTCTTACAATATGGGATTCGCGGTGGCGTGCATCTCACTCGTGGTCTCGATAGCGATCTATTTCGCGACAAAGAGCTGGTTCAAGCACGCTGACGTCAACGCCAAACAGGCCAAGACCTCCGGAGGCAATTACGTGGAACTCACTCCGAAACAGACCAAGGAGCGTATCGTGGCCCTGTGCCTCGTGTTTGCTGTGGTTATCTTCTTCTGGATGGCGTTCCACCAGAACGGCCAGTCACTGACCTGGTTCGCCCGTGACTACACCCAGAGCACAGCCGAGGGCTGGAGCAGAATCGGATTCAACATCTGGGCGCTGGCTCTTATCGCCACGTCGGTCTACACCCTTTTCGGAATATTCCAGTCAGAGAAGGCTTCCGGCAAGATCGGCTGCGGAGCCGTGACCGCCGCCCTCTGGTGCGGGGCCTACGCCATATTCAAAGGCCTTCCTAACCCTCTGGAGATTCAGCCACAGCTCTTCCAGCAGTTCAATCCGTTCTTCGTGGTGGCCCTCACACCGGTGTCTATGGCCATATTCAGTGCCCTCGCCGCGAAAAAGACCGCCAAGCATCCTGAGGGAATGGAGCCTTCCGCGCCGAAGAAGATCGGAATAGGAATGCTTGTGGCGGCCTGCGGCTATCTGGTGATGATCTTCGCCTCCATTGGCCAGCCTTCACCGGCTTCGCTCAACGGCACGGTAGCTCCGGATCCAGTGGTGCCGATGTACCTGATCGGAACCTACCTGATCCTGACATTCGCCGAGCTGCTGCTCAGCCCGATGGGCATCTCCTTCGTGTCGAAGGTGGCGCCTCCTAAGTACAAAGGTCTTATGATGGGTCTGTGGTTCGCGGCGACCGCTGTCGGCAACTACCTCAGTTCCATCCCTGGACTGCTTTGGAAAAAGGTTTCCCTCACGGCCAACTGGAGCATTCTGATGGGACTTTGCATCGCCGCCGGTGTGGTGATGTTCGCGCTGCTTAAGAAACTGGAGGCGGCGACGAAGGATTAAAACAAAATACTTCAGGCTCGGCAAAAATGACTTCTAAATGACAGAAGAGACAAGACAAACTTTGATCCTGTGGGCTGAGACCTACAACGACCCTCAGTACTTCCAGGAAGATCCGATAGCTTTCCCGACCTTGTTCGCGCAGCGTTTCAAGGCCGGGAAACGCTCATTGGCCGACGTGGAAATCGCGGCGGTCTTCGCGGCGCATTTCGCCTGGGGCCGCAGGGCGATGATCATCAGGGACTGCGGCAGACTTTTCGAGGAAATGGACTGGAAGCCTTACGAATATGTGATGCGCGGCAAGTGGCGGGACGACGGCACCAGCATCCACCGCACGATCAAATGGAGCGAGGTGGCTGGAATATGCTCCCGTCTGAAAAGCGCCTATGAGGCAAGCCCATCCCTCGAATCTCTGTCCCAGGACGAGTTCAGGACGAATGTCTTCGGCCAGAAATCCGACCTCAAGGCTCCGAACAAGAAGATCAATATGATGAGGCGGTGGATGGTGCGCGATGACGGCAAGGTAGATCTGGGAATATGGAAGGATACGGATCCAGCCGACCTGCTCATCCCTTTGGACGTACACGTCTACGACGAGGCCGTCGCACTGGGACTCACATCCAGAAAGCAAAAGGACATCGTGACGGTGAGAGAGATCACCGGATGCTTCGCGGACATATTCCCCGGCGATCCTTGCAAAGGGGACTTCTCCCTCTTCGGCTACGGTGTGACACATCCAAAGCCGACCAAAACAAAATAACGAATATATTCGTATAATAATAAATGTGGCCGACAGTTTGCAATATTCGCAAATGATTGTCCGCCTTTGGGAATTGATATATGCCAAGACTTTTCATCATAGCCGGTTGCAACGGTTCCGGGAAGACCACGGCGTCCTACGCGCTTCTGCCGGGGATGCTGGAATGCAGCGAGTTCGTGAACTCCGATGAGTTCGCGAAAAGCCTTTCGCCGTTCCATCCGGAAAGCGCCTACGTCGCCGCCAGCCGCTATATGCTGATGAAGATGAGGTTCCTGCTCCAGAGGAAGGCCGATTTCTGCATCGAGACCACGCTCGCCACACGTTTTCTTCTCAAGGTGATAAAGGACGCGAAGGAAGCCGGGTACTATGTCACGATTCTATACTTTTGGCTGAACTCTCCGGATCTTGCAGTCGCAAGAGTGGCCGCAAGGGTGGCCACCGGAGGGCATAACATCAAGGAAGAGACCATCCGGAGGCGCTACAATGTCGGACTCCACTATCTTTTCCGGGACTTTATGCCGATCTGCGACAGATGGCTTCTCCTTGACAACTCGAATGTGCCGTTCTCAATTGTGGCCGAGGCGTCGGAGGACGGAAAGATAATCCGGGAGCCGGAGAAGTTCAGCAAGATCCAGGCGATCAACGAAGAATATGAAAAACATCTGGAAGAAGAAAAAAGGAAACTAAAGAATGTACAAGGATAAGAATTTCTATCTCAACCTGTTCCAGGTCAGCGAAGCACAATTGGAAAGGCTTGCGGCCGATGGTCTGAAAGGAGGCGGAAGCTACTGCGACCTGTTCTTCGAGAACACGTCCTACAACGATCTGCTGCTGCGGGACGGAATCGTCTCCTCAGGCGGATTCCACATCGACTACGGTGTCGGAATCAGGGTTCTGAAAGGAGACAAGACCGGCTATGCCTACTCCGAAAGCACGGATTCCCGCTCGATGGCCGAGGCGGCCCTGGCGGCCTCCAAGATAGCGGAAGGCGGCACCGGAACAGCGTCTGCGATTTGCTGCAGAACCGTCACAGCGCCTAAGGACAGATATTCTTATGAATATGATTGGAGATCATCCGACGCGACGCAGCTTGTCCCGTGGCTGGAAAAATTGAAGGAGAAGATTGCCGCGAAAGACTCCAGAATAGTGAAGATCATCGTCTCGTTCTCCGGACAAGTAAGCGATATCCTGATGTTCAACTCCTTGGGAGAATTGACATTCGAGACAAGGCCGATGGGAATCCTGTCAGCCTCAGTCGTGTTCAGCCAGGACGGCAAGATCGAGAGCAAGAACACCTCCAGGGCGTACCGAGCGGGCAAAGAGATGCTTACGGAATCGCTTCTGGACGAGATCGCGGACAGCATTGAGGCGGGGATAGACGACCGTTTCGTGGCCAAACGCCCGAAAGGCGGGCAGATGCCTGTCGTGATGGGTGCCGGAGCTTCGGGGATATTGCTGCACGAGGCTATGGGACACGCTTTCGAGGCGGATTTCAACAGGAAAGGCCAGTCAGTCTTCTCAGAGAAAATGGGACAGAAAATCTGCGACGAAAGCATCTCGATCGTGGATGACGGCACGATTCCGTTCAATAGAGGTTCCATCAATTTCGACGACGAGGGCGTTCCGGGACAAAAGACATATATGGTAAAGGACGGGATTCTGACCTCATACCTGCACGACAGGATCAGCGCCGGATTCTACGGGGCCTCCCCTACCGGCAACGGACGGCGGGAATCATTCCGTTACGCTCCGATTCCGAGAATGAGGGCGACATATATGGAAAGCGGCAAGGCCGACAAGGAAAGCATCATCGCATCCGTGAAGAAAGGAATATATGTGGATCAGTTCAGCAACGGTGAGGTTCAGATCGGTGAAGGAGATTTCACGTTCTTTGTCAAGAGCGGATTCCTGATCGAGAACGGACGGCTGACCCAGCCGGTCAAGGACATAAACATCATCGGTAACGGGCCGCAAGCATTGGCCGACATTGTGGCCGTGGGGAATGACCTGAAGATTGACGAGGGGGCCTGGACGTGCGGAAAGGGACAGAGTTGCCCGGTCTCCTGCGGAATCCCTACCGTGCTAATCAACAAGCTTACAGTTGGAGGAGAATAAGATGGAAGAGATAAACGGAATGTTGACTGCGGAGGAGATTCTCGTCGCGGAGAAATGTCTGGAGAAGTCTCTGGCACTTGGAGCGGATAAGGTTCGCATCACGCTGAACAAGAGCCTGATGGAGCTGTTCGGAACCCTTAACGGAGAACTTGACAAGGTCTCGCACTGTCTGGACAGATCGATCAGCGTCTGCCTTTTCGTGGACGGAAAATTTGGCAGTTTCTCCACCAACTGGCTGGTGGAAAGCGAATTGGATGATTTCCTGAAAAAGGCGATCGCAACGGTCAGGATGCTTGCGGAAGACCCTTGCAGAGACTTGCCGGATCCGTCCAGAACGGCGAAAAACGCCGTGACCGGCAAGGAACTCGGACTTTATGACGAGACTTATCCGGCCCTGACATCGGACGAAAGACTAAGGATGGCGATCGACGCGAGCATATTCAAAATGCACTGTGGCGAAGGACTCATCTCGGAGGAGGGGGAATATTCAGATTCCATCTTCGACTCGCTTGTGCTTGATTCCAACGGACTTAGATGCCGCCACACCGAGACTTCCTTTGAATATGGGGCCGAGGTGACCGTGCAGGATGCGGACGGGAACAGGTTCAGCAGTTACTGGTGGGACGCCACACCGATGCTCAAGGATCTGAATATCAAGGACTGCGGTGAGATAGCGTTCAAGCGGGCGATGTCACAGATAGGCCCGGTCAAGATCGAGAGCGGGAAATATTCGATGGTCATTGAAAGCGAGGTGGCATCGAGGCTTGTGACGCCTGTGCTGAACGCTCTGGGAGGATATTCATTGCAGCAGAAGAATTCGTTTATGCTGGATTCGCTGGGGAAGAAGATGTTTCCGGAGTGGCTGAATATATGGGACAGGCCGGTGAGCGTCGGGGAGACGGGGTCGAGGCTGTTTGATTCTGAAGGGGTTGCGACCGCGGAGATGCCGATTGTTGAGAACGGGGTTGTGAAGGAATATTTCGTCAATACTTATATGTCGAGGAAGATGGGGGTCGAGGCTACGGTTGAGGACGCTACGAGACCGGTGGTTTTGCCTTGTTTCGCGCCACCGGTCGCTGAGCCTGTCGAAGCGACCTGCGGCAAGGAGGAACTGATGCGTATAGTCGGCGAAGGCATCCTTGTCACCGGCTTCAACGGCGGCAACAGCAACTCAGCCACCGGCGACTTCTCCTTCGGAGTCGAAGGCTTCCTTTTCAAGGACGGAAAGATCGTCCATCCGGTAAGGGAGATGCTCATAACCGGCAATCTCCTCACCCTTTGGAACAATCTTTTGGCCGCCGGAAACGATGCGAGGTTCTGTAAGTCAAAACTTATTCCTACCTTAGCGTTCGGAAATGTTGATTTCAGCGCGTGACGCGGAATCGTCAGCAGTTCATAACAAACAGAAAAATAAATTCATTAACAATAAGACATCATTATGAAAGTACAGAAAAACAATGTGGTCGAGCTGACCTACGAACTGATTGTGGACGGAAAACTCGCCGACAAGGCGACGCAGGAGCGTCCGCTTGGCTACATTCACGGGACACATATGCTTCTTCCTAAATTCGAGAGCGAGGTCGAGGGCAAGGAGCCGGGCGACGAGTTCGCGTTCACCCTCACTCCGGAGGAAGGCTACGGCACATTCGACGCCAGCCGTCTCTTCGAGCTGCCTAAGGCCGCTTTTGAGATCGACGGGAAAGTTCGCGAGGATCTTCTCGTCGTAGGCCAGATCATCCCTATGCTCAGCAACACTGGCCAGGTCGTACAGGGAACCGTTCACGAGGTCAAGCCAGACACCGTTGTGATGGACTTCAACCACCCGATGGCCGGCAAGACCCTCAACTTCACCGGCAAGGTGGTCAGCGTCAGGGAAGCTACGGAGAAAGAGCTCAAGGAAGGCCTCCACGGCGAGTTCCTCCCACAGGAAGAGCACGAGTGCCACTGCCACAAGGGCGAGGGCGGCTGCCACGGCGAAGGTCACAAGGATGACGAATGCTGCCACGGAGAAGGCAAGAAGGATGGCGAATGCTGCCACGGCAACGGCGACTGCCACAAAGAGTAATAAAGGAAGATGCGCACGGCGGTTGTCATACTGAACTGGAACACAAAGGAATATCTTGAGCGTTTCCTGCCTGGTCTGCTGGCCTCGGCCACGGACGGGACGGATATCATTGTCGCTGACAGCGCCTCCACGGACGGTTCGATGGAGATGCTGTCCGAGAAGTTCCCGACAGTGCGGCAGATCCGCCTGGACAAGAACTACGGCTTCACCGGTGGCTACAACAGGGCCTTCAAGGCTGTATGCGAGCTGCCGGACGCCGGAGATCTTGAATATTTCGTGCTCATAAACTCTGACATCGAGGTCCCCCAAGATTGGTTGAAACCGCTCACCGACTGGATGGACAGCCACCCGGACTGCGCCGCCTGCGCCCCGAAACTCCATTCGTGGTACGAAAAAGACTCCTTTGAATATGCAGGAGCGGCCGGCGGAATGCTGGATCGTTTCGGCTATCCGTTCTGCCGCGGAAGGGTTCTCAAGAGAGTTGAGAAGGACAACGGCCAGTACGATTCTCCGGCCAAGGTCTTCTGGGCCACAGGAGCGTGCCTGATGGTCCGCAAGACGGAATATTCAAAAATGGGAGGGTTGGACGACAGGTTCTTCGCCCACATGGAGGAGATAGACCTCTGCTGGCGACTTCAGTTGGAGGGAAAGAACATATTCGTTGTGCCTCAGTCAGTTGTGTGGCATCTCGGAGGCGGCACACTGCCGAACGACTCCCCGTGGAAACTGAAGCTGAACTACCGGAACAATCTGCTGATGCTCCAGAACAACCTCGCGAAGACATATTCATTGCAGGAATTGAGGGAGCTGACGCCGGAAAAGGCTGCCGTCAAGGCTTGCAGACGCGCCCGAGGCACCATATTCCTAAGAATGTGCTTGGACGGCTGCTCTGCGCTTGTCTATCTGCTGACAGGCAAGAAAGACTGCTTCAAGGCGGTTTGGGAGGCGCACAAGGAGTTCCGGCGACTGGAGGTCAGGCCAGATGTCAAGGCGATTCAGGAATATGCCGACACACACCGCAGGATTGATGTTCCGGCGCTTTTCCCGGAGTGGATCGTGCCGCTTGCTATGCTCAAGGGGAACGGAATTTTTGAATATTTAAGAAAGTTGATATGAAAATCGTCATTCAGGGAGCCGGCGAGGTAGGTTCGCATCTGGCGAAGATGCTTAGTCTTGAGGCCAATGACATAACCGTCATTGACGATGATCCGCAGAGGCTTGCCAACATCAGCTCGATAGCCGACGTGATCGCCATCGAAGGAGCGCCATCCTCGCTGAGGGTGATGCGCGAGGCCGACGTGCAGAACGCCGACCTGTTCATCTCCGTCGTGCCTTTCGTGCCGCAGGATGTGAATCTTGTGAGCGCACTTCTGGCCAAAAATCTCGGAGCCAAGAAAGTTACAGCCCGAATTGACGACAACGACTTTCTCTCGGCCGAGAACAAGCTGCTGTTCAAGCAGATGGGCATCGAGTTGATGTTCTATCCCGAGAGGCTTGCGGCCGACGAGATATTCGATCTGCTCAAGCATTCCTCCTCGACTGAATCCATGGATTTCGCCCGTGGAAAGCTTCAGGTCGAGGTGTTCAAGCTGGAGGAGGACTCCCCTCTTCTGGACATGAAGCTCGCTGAGTTCGCCGCCATAGCGACAAGTGACGAGTTGCAGTTCCGTGTGATTGCTATCTCACGCGGTGGCAAGACCATTATGCCGAAGTATGACACCAAGTTTATGTTCAATGACTTGGTCTTCATCATAGCCACCCGCGAAGGTATGGCATTCCTGATGAAGTTCCTCGGCAAGAGCAACATAGAGATCGACAAGGTGATGATCCTCGGCGGATCGGACATCGCCGAGCTGGTCGCCGCAAGGCTCAGCCAGAAAATCAGTTCCGTGAAGATTCTGGAGCGGGACAAGGAGCGTGGAATGATTCTGTCGGAAAGGCTGCCGGACAATGTGATCATCGTCATCGGTGACGGCAGGAACTCCGACCTGCTTCTGGAAGAAGGGATCAAGGACTACGACGCATTTCTGGCCCTGACCGGCAACGACGAGGCCAATGTGCTGGCCTGCGTGGTGGCGAAGAAATTCGGCGTTGACAGGACCATCGCCGAGGTCGAGAACATCGAGTACATCCACCTTGCCGAGGAGATGGGCGTGGACTCGGTCATCAACAAGAAACTGATCACCGCCGGCCGCCTGTTCAAGTTCACCCTAAGCGGCAAGGCCCGCCTGGTCAAGTATATGAGCGGCACGGACGCGGAGGTTCTTGAATATACCGTCGCCCCGAACAGTGCCATCACGAAAGGCACCCTGAAAGACATCTCGTTCCCGAAAGACGCCGTGATCGGCGGCCTCATCCGAGGCAGCGAATCCTACATCGCGATCGGATCCACCCGCATAGAGCCCTACGACCGAGTCGTCGTCTTCGCCCTCCCGCACACCGTCAAGGACATCGACAGGCTGTTCAGGTAGATTAACTCTCAGAAAACAATTGAGTTTTTCTGTTGCCTTCCAACCATCTATTTGATACTGATGAAGGTGAGGAGAATCACAGGGAGGTAGTCTTTCAGGCTGGACTGGAGGGCTTTGCGGACGAAACGGATGTTGTTGTCAACCTTGTCTTCGGAGATATTCAACAACTCGGCGACCTCCTTGTATTTCCTGTTTTCCGCAATGGGACACCCATTTTAGCAGTTGGCCGAGATGATGTCAAGCAACTCGGTGACTTCTGGCTCCTCTTTGGTGTGCAGGAGCACTGACTTCCGCTTGTTGTCGTATGGATTGATGTAATCGATCTGATATATTTTCTCCGCGAGGAAGCGGGCCCTGTCCAAGGTGATCCTAGTACCGGCAGTTTTCAGGATGCGCTCCAACTCTAGCATAATCGTGTACGCCACGAAACATATGCAGACGTGGGCCTCAATCCTATTGAAGAGCCTATGATACATCGGACGGATGTCCAGGTCCGTCTTGCAGAGGCGGAAGGCGCGTTCTATCATGAAGAGGTATCCATATTCCTCTATCACCCTGTCATCCGTGAGCGTGCTGTTTGTTGTGTAGCCCTTGTAGCCGTCCAGGCGCTCGTCCCTGGCGACCTTGTCGTAGTCTATCCCGACCGTGGCGTCCCCCGTCATGGTGAGGAAGCGGTTGTAACCGCGGTTGTTCAGCTTGTCCTTGGTGATCCTGCCCGTCCTGAAGCGCTTCTCAAGCCGCTTGAGGCCCCTCTCGCGGTCCATCGCATTCTTCCGCGCCCGGGCATCACTCATTGTCACGACCATACGCCCGCCTTCCGCACGGCCACGGGCCTGTGGCACAGCTCGTCAAGATAGCGGTAGATCCTGTCCTCGTCATAGTACTTGTTCATGAAGTAAGCCATATAGCGGAGTGTCTTCAGTTTGCTACCGGGGCGATAAAGCCGCGTCACCACTAGGCTCTTGAAGATATCATTGTCGGATGTCTTGACCGAAGCGAACCCTATCTTGTCAAACAGGCGGCCATAGATGAGATCTGGTCCTACCAATCTTTGTTGATCCTGACCGATGCTTGACATGACCGCGTCATATTCGGCCGCATCCTCAGGCGAGAACAGCGACCTGCCAAATTCGCGCTCATCTGCCCACTGCCGAGCCGCACGCTCAAGAGATTTCAGGACAGCTTCATCACGGCTGCTGCCTAATGACCTCTGGATACGGTATCTGCCGTCGGCCTTGGATACGACCTGGATAGACACCGTTCCACTCCTGTTCTGCTTCCGTCTGACAAACATGCCACGAAGGCAGTCATTTGTCGCGGGACACCCAAATCATGGAAGCAATATGGCTCTCACGTGGCTGTAGGGCCGATTGCTGGACTAAAAGTCAAAAACTGCGGAAAATAGGAAGAAAAATATTTCTGTTTTTTAAGACGATTTTTCTGTTTCTTATGTTTTGAATATGTTTCTTTTCGTTTTTTACGTTTTTTGTCCATATTATTGCGGTTCAAATATTTAACACCTAAATATATGGACTTCTTTAAAGACAAAAATGAGCTCGCCCCGTTCGTCAACCTGCGGAGCGACGTCGGATTCAAGGCGGTGTTCGCCGACAAAAACAACAAGGACATCCTCATCGGGGTGCTGAACCAGATCCTACCGCCAGAGGCGAGGATCGAGGACATCAAGGAATATTCAGACCGCGAGCAGCGGAGGGATGTCCCCTACGGGAAGAAGACGGTCCTCGACCTTGTCTGCGTGGACAAGGACGACAGGACCTTCATCGTCGAGATGCAGGCAGCGGAAGAGGACTACTTCTTCGAAAGGTGCGTCTATTACGCATCAGGACTCTATCACCTGGAGCTGTCGGACGGGGAACGGTACAAGGGGCTGCGTCCTGTCTATGTGGTGTCGTTCCTGAACTACCGCCTGAGGCACGACGACGAGTCCCTCTGGGACACCGACCACTTCATCT